>Ga0190303_1000283_pt1 | contig 20856 bp, 18 predicted proteins | sample 48700701_MG_FD_161672 | JGI IMG/M metagenome (GOLD analysis project Ga0190303, IMG submission 161672) | Hydrothermal vent sediment bacterial communities from Southern Trench, Guaymas Basin, Mexico - 4870-07-0-1_MG | ecosystem: Environmental > Aquatic > Marine > Hydrothermal vents > Sediment ... | reverse complement strand
TGTGTGGCGAAGTTTTGTGCCTCCTCGATGTTTTCAATGATGTGTTGGTCCAACCATTCATGCCTGACCGTGCGATTATATCGCTCAATGTAAGCGTTCTGTTGCGGCTTTCAGCACGAGGGGCTAATCAACTTTGAGACATTCCAGAAAATTCAGGACCGCCGCAAATCCCAATCCAATGCGCCCGCTCGCAAGGATATAAATAAGGACTTTCCCCTGCGCGGGGCTGTGGTTTGTGCCGATTGTGACAATCCATACACCGCCTGTTGGTCAACCAGTAGCACCGGCGTCAAGCATCCGTATTATCTGTGTAAAACCAAGGGCTGTGAGAGCCACCGCAAGTCGATCCGACGTGACGTGCTTGAAGGTGCGTTTGAGGAGCTGTTGCGCTCTATGAAGCCGTCCAAAGGGCTGTTCGAAATCATGAAGTCCATGTTCTCTGATGCTTGGGAGCAACGCAAAACCCAAATGGATGCAGGCAAAGACGAGTTGCGCAAACAAAAGCTGCTTCTAGATAGTCAAATTGATAGCACACTGGATAAAATCATGACTCTGACAAACGCAACCACTGTTTCAGCTTTAGAAAATCGTATTGGTGATCTTGAAAGCAAAAAGCTGGTATTGGACGAAAAACTGCAAAATTTCGGCAAACCAGTGCATAGCTTTAGCGAAATGTTCGAACTATCGTTGAAATTTATCTCAAACCCTTGGAATATATGGGCTTCTGGTGAGTTATCACTCAAGAGAACAGTGCTGAGACTGGCATTTTCAGAGAGAATTGCATACTCACGCAAAACAGGACTTCGAACGCCGCAAGTGTCTGTTCCATTTGAATTTTTTGGAGTTTCTACAAAAAAGTGTGAAATGGTGCACCCGTCGCGATTCGAACGCGAGACCTCTGCCTTCGGAGGGCAGCGCTCTATCCAGCTGAGCTACGGGTGCCAGTTATTTATTGAGAGAAATCATATACTTACGAAATCGGTCGGGGACCATTTTTAACCTCGTCAATTTCTCGCCAATTCTAACCTTCTTCAAAATGTTTCATAATGCATAAATTAATTGTTTTGAAGCACATTCTAAATTCTTTTTTAAAAATCAAAATCTCCACTCCTAATCGAACTGGAACACCACATATACGCAGTTCTAGCCCATTTGCAGACAAAAAGCCTGTTCGCTTTGCCTTCTTGATCGGCAACGCAAGCTATTCATCTATACCCATATAGCTCATAGTCGTTTGCATAAACACGCTGTACGTTTTGTTGGAGCAATTTGAAATCCTCTGGACCAATGTTCAGGCGGTCTAGGTGATTAGAAGTTGAGCGTTCACTTTTGTTGTGGTGGGAAAGGGATCTGTCTTGAACTTGAAGGCCCAAGCCTAACAGCTCTTCCTTCCATTTCGCTATTTCTTCAAACTTTAATATCAAGTCAGCATGTGGCTTCGCGATTGACGGGAAATGCGTCCAGTTAGACTGAGGGCCAGCATGTTTCGGGTTCTCGATTAACACTTCCAGAAACTCAAATGGGGATAGGTCCTTTATTATTCTGCCATAGCGTTTTGTGAGACCGTTATCGTTTGGACGAAGTACTTTATCATAGTAGCAAGACAGAAAACGTTCAAATGGTTCCCGCACCACGACAATTGAGAAGCTGTTTACCCAGTATTTTTCGCGCAATGTGTCTTTTGGGAAGGTGTGTGTTCGCCTTTTCACATTAAGAAAGCGCCCCAGCGAGGTCCCACCTGATTTAGGGTTGTGAATAAAAATGACCTTTTTCCCATCGAGCATCAGATCAGTTTGCATTCCTAGAGGTTGACCTTAAAATTTAGATAACTTTGCTTGAATTTCGTGGGCCTCGTCTTTTACGATTCGCCAAGGTGTGCGTGGGAGGCGCAAAATTTTTGCCATCGTCTAACTCCAAAACCATATGAATAGCCCTTAGTTTCCTAGACACCTTCTTAGTTCATTTTCTGTTGGCTTAGCAAACCATTCCCGCAGGCCTGACCCGCAGTTATGGCGAGGTTGCGACGCAAATCGGCAGGCCCACCGCCACCCGCGCTGTTGCCCTCGCCAACGGGGCCAACCAGATCGCGCTGGTTGTGCCGTGCCACCGTGTGATCGGCGCAGACGGTGCGCTAACCGGTTATGGTGGTGGTCTCTGGCGCAAGCAGCGTTTGATCGAATTCGAGCGGGCCTATCTTTGAGAATCCGGCCTCAGCCCTCTTTGGATTTCAGGCGCCACGGCTCGCTCTCTTCCAGATAGGCCTCTTGTTCGGGCGTCAGGTTGATATCCTCGTACCCCGTGATCATCGGCTTTACATGGGCGCGAAAACCCGACCCGATGGTCAGCAGATACAGATGCACGATGATAAACGCCGCCACGATGTAGCCCGCCAGCAAATGCAGGTTGGCAATGATGTTCATGTAGAAACCGGCATTTGGCAGATGTTCCCAGAAATTATAGGTCATATACAGAATTCCGGTGCTCCAGACCAACGGGAAGATTGCCATTTTCAGACCGAAATATGCCAGAACCTGTAGCGGATTGTGCTTGCGCCAGATCACCTTTTTATGCGGATGCTGTTCGCCATGAAACACACCCCAGCCGTAGAATTTGATCACCTCGACCAACCCGTCCAGCGTCGGCACGAATTGGCGCCATGTGCCGGTGGTGAACAGCCAGAAGGTGGCAAAAACCCACAGCGCCAGCAGCGCCAGTGCAGCGATGGTGTGGATCATCACGGCGGGTCCAAACGGGATCACCCCGTGCAACCCGTTCAGCCCCAATCCGGTGAACAACAACGCCATGATCAGCAGAACCTGTGACCAGTGCCATAGGCGTTCAAACCGTGGATAGACTTTGACCTGACGCTTACTCATGGCTTGCACCTCCGGATTTTTTTACGAATTTGCGCAACAGCGCGTGGCCGATGACACCGAACAGCGTGCCCGCAACCATCAACATTCCCAGCATCCCTGCATAGGAAAACGGATCACGACCGGGCATGTAGAACCCTGTCAGCCCCTCCAGTCGCCCGTCCTTGGCGTGGCAGGACTTGCAGTCCAGCGCTTCAGTCGCAGGCGCGACCATATGGGTGATCGGCCAATACATATGCGTGTCCACAAAACCGTATTCGCCGGAGTACTCTTGTCCGGCTGCCTTCATCCCTGCCTCGACCGCTTTGGCCCAGTCAAAGTTGGTCCAGAACGCGGTGTCGGTTTCCGGCCCCCAAACGTGGCTATAGGCCAGTTTGTTGTTGCCGCTGTCATAGGCTTGCCGTCCGATCATCCGCTTGAACGGCCAGATCCGCGCGCCCTCCTCGCCTTGCACTCCGCCGATACGGTTAATTTCAACCGTCTGGCTGGGGTCAATGATGGCGTCGGCCAAGGTGTATTCGATCTGCCCGTTGAACCAGCTATAGAACGGCACCACGTTTTCGCCCCAGTCAAAGTCGCCTTTGGTGGACAGGTAGGTGTGCAGTTCTTTGCCATCTGACTGGGTGTATTCATGGCGCTTTATCATTTTGCCATCGTCCAGTTGGCCAGCGGTGGACCAATCCCACAGGGTTTTGGTCGCAACGCCGCCGCGGGCAAATTCGGGGATGTGGCAGGTTTGGCAGGCGATCTTATTAGTGTGATCGTTCAGCTTCAGCCCCTTTGCCACCAGCAACGGATTGCCCCCAACCGGATGCGGCTCGTTGCCGTGGCATGACTCGCAAGTCGCCACATCGCGCCGCTCGCCGGGTTTACCAGTGCCATGTGGGTCAGACGCCAGCACATCATAGCGGCTGCCGGCCCATGTATGTTTATCGGTGACGTGACAGGTGGAACAGGTAAAGTTCAACCCGTCCGTCGCCATATGCACATCGACCTCTTTGGTCGGGTTATACAGCGCCGAGGACAGATCACCGTGCTTCACATTATCGCCGCCGCCGCCGTAAAAGTGGCAATTGCCGCAGTTTTCACGCCCCGGCATACCAACGCTTTGCGCGGCTTGTTTCAAGTCAACGGCCCATGCATCGGCACCGGTGATGGTTTTCAGACCTTCCGGCACGGGGCTCATTGGCGGGTGGCCCGACAGGGTCGCGGCCTTGGTGTATTGGCCGGACCTATCGTGACAGGCCAGACAATCGACGGCATTATTTTGCCCAGATGCGGGCGTTGGCCGTGGCAAGGTGATGTCCCAACCCGTGCCAACCGTGGACTGGCGTGGCGGTGGCTGTGACATGTCATCCCAGCCATAACCGGCATGGCACGATGTGCAGCGCGGCTCGTTTCCAGCCACATTGCCGCAGAACGAATTGACCACAACGCTTTTGCCCAGATGCTGTCCGGTGCGAGGATTGTCAAACTCCCATTTGAAGTGGATCGAGTGCATCATCTGGTCATCCGCCTCGGTGTGGCAGGTCAAACAGGCCGCGGTGACTTCGGGGCCAGAGGTGAATTCACGCTGCAGGATCGGGAATTTCGTATGATCCGCCGTGCTGCCTGTGCCCGCAGGCGACGTTGCCGCCACGATGGACTGCGCTGTCGATTGTTCTTGGGCGGGCGCGCCAAAGGCCGAGGCCAGCAAAATGCAAAGCCCAGCTAGACCATTTCGAGTCGTATCGATCATCATAATATCCCCCTACGTGGTCATGTTTAGCGGATCGCGCACCACATTCAGGTAATTGAATACAATTCCTGCGGGATATTCTTTGATTTAGGTCAAGTTTAGAATTATTATAAGCAATGAAGCGAGGTTTTGCCCATATTCAGGCAAACAGCTCGTGGCATAATTCCAGCGCGTCGATCAACACATCGACCTCGGCCTTTGTATTATACAGCCCGAATGACGCCCGTGCGGTGGCCACAACCCCCAGATGCTCCATCAATGGCTGTGCACAGTGGTGCCCTGCCCGCACCGCGATGCCCTTTTTGTCCAGCACGGTCGATAGGTCATGCGCATGCGCCGCCCCCTGCATGGTGAACGAGAATATCGCGCCCTTGGTGGCCGATTGCCCCTGCACATTCAGCCAGTTCAACCCGTCTAGCCGGCTGCGGGCATAATCGCGCAATATGCGCTCGTGGGCGGCGATGCTTTCCATCCCCAGCCCCATCATATAGTCCAGCGCCACACCAAACCCGATGGTCTGCACGATGCCGGGCGTGCCAGCCTCGAACATCATCGGCGGCTTGTTATAGGTGACAACATCGCGGGTCACCTCGTCGATCATATCGCCGCCGCCCATAAAGGGGCGCATCTCGGCCATACGCTCGGCTCGCACATAAATCGCACCGGACCCCGAGGGTCCATACAGCTTGTGACCGGTAATCGGGTAGAAATCACAGCCCAGATCGGTGACATCGACCGGCATATGCACCGTGGCTTGTGATCCATCGACCAGCACAGGAACACCCCGCGCCCGTGCCCCGTCACAAATGGATTTCACATCGACCACCGTGCCCAGAACATTGGACATGTGAGTGACGGCAATCAGGCGGGTTTTATCGGTGATCGCATCCAGCACCTTTTGCGGATCCAGATCCCCCAGCGCGTCAATGTCGACCCACTTCAGCACCACGCCCATCCGCTCGCGCAAAAAATGCCACGGCACGATATTGGCGTGGTGTTCCATCACCGACAGGATGATTTCGTCACCCGCTTGCAGGTTGTTCATCGCCCAGCCGTAGGCGACCATATTGATGCCCTCGGTGGTGCCGGAATTCAGGATAATTTCGTTCTCGTCCGCCACATTCAGGAACCGCGCAATAGTGCCGCGCACGGCCTCGTATTTATCTGTGGCTAGATTAGAAAGGTAATGCAACCCCCTGTGAACATTGGCATATTCTTCGGAATATCCGCGCGTAATAGCATCAATCACCACTTGGGGTTTCTGGGCAGATGCTCCGTTGTCCAGATAGACCAGCGGCTTGCCGTTTACCTGGCGGGAAAGGATCGGAAAATCACCGCGAATTTGCTCAACATCATACATCTTTAGTCGTCCTTTATTGCCGATTGGGTCTCGATCAGCGAATTGATCCAGACCCAGCCAAATGCACCCAAAAGCAGCACACCGACCGCTGTCAGTTGCGGCCCTTCACCAATAAAACCCGCGACCAGCCCTTGCAACAACCAAAGCGGCGTCACCACCAGCAGCGACCAGAACAGCGCCAGTCGCGCACCGTATGATGTGCCCTGCCCGCCCATGATGCGCGCGAAGAAATAGCTAACGCCAGCCATCGCGTAAAAGAACAGCGGTGCGATGAAAAGCCAGCCCAGCAATGCCGCGCCGAGCCGTGCATCCAGCGGGATTGATGCGTCCAGGTAGGCCTCGCGGGACAGACGCGGCCACTGGGCGATGAACACCAGAAAGCAGGCCCCGACAAGGAATATAAAAACCCGGCCCTCGTTCACGCCACGGTCCAGATGACGGCGTATCACCACACGCGGGGCGCGGTAACTTTGCAGGATATCGCCCGTTGCCGACATGATCAGTCGCGCCGACGGGCCAGCCAACCCTCTAGACGCGAACGGATGTCGTCAGCGATAACCGCATCCTCGATCTCGTCCACGGCGGCATCCAGAAACGCCAGCACCAGCAGGTCTTGCGCCTCGGTCTTGCTCACGCCGCGCGATTGCAAATAGAACATCGCCTCGTCATCAATTGCACCGGTGGTTGATCCGTGACTGCACAGAACATCGTCGGCGTAAATCTCCAGCTCGGGTTTGCCGTAAAACTGGCTGTCGCCATCCAGCAGCAAGGATTGGCTCATCTGGAAACCATCGGTTTTCTGCGCCCCTGCCTTGACCAGAATTTTACCCTGAAATACACCGGTCGCCCCGTTGCGCAGCACCTTTTTGAACACCTGACGGCTTTCGCAATTCAGGCTGTCATGGGTAATGAACACGGTGTCGTCATGCAGAAAATCACCATCCCCCATCGCAGCCCCCGCGATATGGGCTTTGGCATCATTGCCGGTTAATTCCAGAACCACTTCGTTGCGGGTCAGCTTGCCGTTCACCGTCATGGTGAAACTTTTGAAGGTGCTCTCATGGCCCAGACGCCCGAAAATATGCGTCGCCGCACGGCGTTCATGGTCCCGTCCCATGGCGCGCACATGGTGGAACGCGCCCTTATCGGCAATGTCCACTTCCATCACCGTATTCAGCCGTGCCGCTGCGGGGCCGTTTTCCAGAATGGTCAGGTCAGCGCCTTTTTCAACACGGATAACATGGTGTAGCATCACGTCAGATACGTCTGATTTTCTTACATAAATCAGACTAACTGGTTTACTTGCTTTACCGAAAGCACGGATCACAATCCCCTGCGTCGCCTTGGCGCTGTTCAATGCGGCCAATGGGCGTTTAACCGGCGTTTGCCCGTTTTCTTCAAGCACCCCGTATAGGCTCTGTGCCCAGTCAGGCGCCTCTTTTAGTTGTGAAATCTCGATCCCGTCCATCGACAGATCATCAGACGCATCCGCATCATACACCCCGTCGACAAAGACGATTTTTAAACGCTCCACCGTGTCAAACAGTGGTGCTTCGTCAAGGATCAACAACTCTGCCGGTGCCACATCATCGGTGGTTAACAGATCAGGGCGGGTGTATTTCCAGTATTCATCACGGCGCTGCGGCAGGCCCATCGCCTGCAATCGCGCCTGCGCTGATTTTCGAGCAGCCTCCATCAGGCAACCTCCGCCAACAGATCGGCATAACCGTAGTTTTCAACTTCCAGCGCCAGTTCAGGGCCGCCAGATTTAATGATTTTACCGTCCGCCATAATATGCACAACATCGGGTTTGATATGGTCCAGAAGCCGTTGATAATGCGTGATAACCAGAAAGGATCGCCCTTCGGACCGCAGCGCGTTCACCCCCTCGGCCACCAGTTTCATCGCGTCCACATCCAGACCGGAATCGGTTTCATCCAGAATGCACATCTTTGGCTCCAGCATCGCCATTTGCAAAATCTCGTTGCGCTTTTTCTCGCCGCCCGAGAAGCCGACATTGACCGGACGCTTCAACATTTCGGCGTCAATTTTCAACGATTTCGCCTTGGCGCGGATGTCTTTCAGGAACTCACCTGCCGACAATTCCGCCTCGCCCCGCATTTTGCGTTGCGAATTTACCGCCGTGCGCAGGAATGTCATGTTACCGACACCCGGAATTTCAACCGGATATTGAAATGCCAAAAACAGCCCCAAAGCGGCGCGTTCTTCCGGCTCCATATCCAGCAAATCCTGGTCCAGCAAAGTCGCGGTGCCCTGCGTCACCTCATAACCGGCACGCCCTGACAACACATAAGACAGGGTCGATTTCCCCGACCCGTTCGGACCCATGATCGCATGCACTTCCCCTGCGCCAATTTCCAGATCAACCCCTTTGAGGATCTGCTTATCTTCTTCTTCAAGTTTGACGTGTAGATTTTTGATATTTAACATTTTTCTCTCTTCATTCCACTGTTCTTTTGAGTTTTTGGCTTCTTGTGCGCGGTGCTTGTCTGTGTTCGTCAGGCTTGCGTAGATCATTCCACCAACCTGACCAACAATCCCGCCGCCCGCATAGCCCGCTAGAAATCCGATCCAAGGTTCTTTTGCGACAAGCATTGCACAAAACACCCCTGATGGAATCCCAATCAGCATGAACCATTTGGCACCAACACTCAGCAACCTCTTTGTCGCCGTATCAACATAGGCGGTCCCAGCACCCTTAAAGGTAACCCTATGTCGGTGTGTTCCATCAGGGTGAGAGCGCATTGATTAACCCACTGACCCTTCCAGCGAAATTGCCACCAGCGCCTGCGCTTCCATCGCAAATTCCATCGGTAGGGCTTGCAGCACTTCCTTGGCGAACCCGTTGACGATCAACGCCACCGCTTCTTCCTCGCCCATGCCGCGCTGACGGCAATAGAACATCTGCTCGTCATCCACCTTGGACGTCGTCGCCTCATGCTCCACGCGGCTAGAGTTATTCTTAACCTCGATATAAGGCACCGTATGCGCCCCACATTTATCGCCGATCAGCAGGCTGTCACACTGGGTATAATTGCGCGAATTCTGCGCCTTCGGGTGCATCGAAACCAGCCCGCGATAGGTGTTCTGCGCATGGCCCGCCGAAATCCCTTTGGAGACAATCCGCGATTTGGTATTGGCCCCCAGATGTACCATTTTGGTGCCGGTATCGGCCTGCTGGTAATTGTTGGTGATAGCGATCGAGTAAAACTCGCCCTGACTGCCATCGCCGCGCAAAATACAGCTTGGATATTTCCACGTCACAGCTGATCCGGTCTCGACCTGAGTCCACATGATTTTGGCGTTGTCTCCACGGCAATCGGCCCGCTTGGTGACGAAATTATAAATCCCGCCCTTGCCGTTCTCGTCCCCAGGATACCAGTTTTGCACCGTGGAATATTTCACCTCGGCGTCCTCCAGAATGACAATCTCCACCACCGCCGCATGCAGTTGTGCCACATCGCGTTTGGGGGCAGTGCAGCCCTCCAAGTAGCTGACATAGCTGCCTTTATCGGCAATGATCAGGGTGCGTTCAAACTGGCCGGTGTTTTCGGCATTGATGCGGAAATAGGTCGACAGCTCCATCGGGCAGCGCACGCCAGGCGGAATATAAACAAATGATCCGTCCGAAAACACCGCCGAATTCAGGGTGGCGTAAAAGTTGTCAGATACCGGAACAACCGTGCCCAGATATTTTTTCACCAGTTCGGGATGCTCGCGGATCGCTTCCGAGATCGAGCAGAAAATCACCCCCGCTTCGGCCAATTCCTTCTGGAAGGTCGTGCCCACAGACACAGAGTCAAACACAGCATCCACCGCCACTTTGCGCCCCTCGGCAGGAGCACCTTCAGCCCCCTCGACGCCCGCCAAAATCATTTGCTCACGCAGCGGAATACCCAGCTTCTCGTAAGTCGCCAACAGCTTCGGATCGACCTCGTCCAGCGACTTTGGTTTCACTTCCATCGACTTGGGTCGCGCGTAATAATAGATGTCCTGAAAGTCGATATCGGGGTAATTCACCATCGCCCATGTCGGCTCTTTCAACTTGCCCCAACGCTCGAACGCCGCCAGACGCCATTCCAGCATCCATTCCGGCTCCTCGTTCTTTTCGGAAATCAGCCGCACGATATCGGTGTTCACACCCTTGGGCGCGTATTCCATCTCGATATCGGTTTCCCAGCCGTATTTGTAATTATCAGCAAGGCTGCGCACCGCATCAACGGTTTCTTCCTCAACGTCGTCTTTGGCTATCATTTCGCTCGTCGCCGCCATCAAATTTTCCTTTTACGCCCGCCGCGCTTTGAATTTTTCCAACTGTCCGCGCCATGCTTTGGCAAAGCGCGTTACATCGTCCTTTGTCGTCAATGGGCCAATCGAAACCCTGATCGCGCAGGCTGCAATCTCGTCATCGAACCCCATCGCCTGCAAAACCCGGCTCGGCCGCACCTTGCCGCTTGAGCAGGCCGATCCAGCCGAAACCGCAAACCCGGCAAGGTCCATCTGCATCACTTGCGTCTCGCCTTTCCAAGCCGGAACAGCAAAACAGGATGTATTCGGAAGCCGCGCGACCTCATTCCCGACAAAAATAGTCTCTTTTTCTGATTCTGCCAGCATTATTTCTAGAATCTTTCTAATTTCGGCAACTTCGTCCCAGATTCCATTGGCCAAATCCCGTGTCGCCGCCTCGGCTGCAGCGCCAAACCCCGCTATTCCTATGACGTTCTCGGTGCCCGCGCGTCGGCCCATTTCCTGCCCGCCACCGCGAACCTGCGCCGCTATGTCGCTGCCCCGTTTCACCACCAATGCGCCCACACCCTTGGGTCCGCCCAGCTTATGCGCCGAAATCAGCGCCATATCCGCGCCGCACCAGTTGAACGCAAACGGGATTTTGCCAAAGGCTTGCGTGGCGTCCGTCAACGCCAACCCTTCGGGCAATTCCTGCAATATACCGGTTTCGCTATTGGCCGCCTGCAATGCCGTCACCGCCGGATCGGCCACAGCAACCCGCCCTTGCGCATCCACCACCAAATCCGCCTCGGCCCATGCCGCCACCGCGTCATGCTCGATCCCGCCACAATGCAGACCTCGCCCCGCCATTGCCAATGCCGCGGCCTCGGTCGCGCTGGCGGTGAAAATCACATCCGCCCCGTCCGCTCCAAACGCCGCCGCAATCTGGCCCCGCGCCCGCTCGATAATCGACAGTGCCGCACGCCCCTCAAAATGCACCGAAGACGGGTTCCCCACCACATCCATCGCCGCAATCATCGCCAGCCGCGCCTCATCGCGCAAAGGCGTGGTCGCATTCCAGTCCAGATAGGTTCTCACCATCTCACCTCTTCTTCTTGCTAAAAATACCCGCTTACGCAGGCTACCGTGTTTTGGCCCCGCAGGGGGTAAAACGCTTGGGGCGACGCGCGTCAGCGCGGCGCAACGCCTCACTTTTCGTCCACAACCTCGAACAGTACAGGAACCGCCGGACAAGGGGTCAACTCGTTCTCGATCACATCCGACAGCCGTGTTTGGTGTAAAAACACATAAACATGCGCCGACAGCCCTTCCCACAACCGGTTGGTCATGGATTGCGCCCGTGATCCCGATGCACCACCCTTGGCCCCAGCGCCCGTGTGCATCGCCGAAACTGTCTCGTCCACCGCACACATCACATCCGATATACGGATTTCGGCTGGCGGACAGGTCAGCCGGTATCCGCCCCCGGGCCCGCGCACGGACTCGACCAGATCAGCACGGCGCAATTTCACAAACAACTGTTCCAGATACGGCAACGAAATATCCTGTCGGGCCGAAATTTCCGCCAAGGATACCAGCGCATCGCCGGGCTGAATCGCCAGATCTGCCAGCGCAACCATTGCATATCGGCCTTTTGTGCTCAGTTTCATCGCCTTAAACCCCCAAAAACATTGACGTCCGCAGGTTGTGCGCTTACTTCGACCATAACCCGCTACCAGCATCCGCTGATTATGGAATGGTCTATGGTGCCTGATGAGTTCAGTCAACGCGCCCAATAATATAAGGACAACACATGCCCGAAGTCATCTTTCCCGGCCCCGAGGGGCGCATCGAAGGCCGCTATCACCCGCAAAAGGCCAAAGACGCGCCGATTGCCATCGTTTTGCACCCGCACCCGCAGTTTGGCGGCACGATGAACAATCGTCTGGTCTATAACCTGCACTACACGTTTTACAATATGGGGTTCACCGTGTTGCGGTTCAATTTCCGTGGCGTGGGACGGTCGCAAGGTGAATATGATCAGGGTATTGGTGAATTGTCGGATGCGGCATCGGCGCTGGATTATCTGCAAACCCTGAACCCGAATTCCAAACATTGCTGGGTCGCCGGATTTTCGTTCGGCGCGTGGATCGGTATGCAACTGTTGATGCGCCGCCCTGAAATCACCGGCTTTATCTCGGTCTCACCGCCTGCCAACATGTATGACTTCAGCTTCTTGGCACCTTGTCCGGCCTCGGGTCTGATCATCAACGGGTCCGCCGACCGCGTCGCCCCGCCGCAAGACACCGATATTCTGGTTGAAAAGCTGCACGAGCAAAAAGGCATCACCATCACCCATCAGGAAATCGAGGGCTCCGGCCACTTCTTTGAGGATGAACACATGGACACGCTGCAAGGCAATGTCGAAACCTATGTGCGCCGCCGCCTGACCGAAACCACAAGGTAGACTGACATGGGTATCGTAGAGGATCTGGCCGACGCGTTGGCCGTTGACGCGCTAAAGGCCGAAGAACAAACCGGTGACGATAAGGTCGTTGATCAGGTCGCCGAAATTCTGGGTGCGGATTCGATCACCACACAAGAAGCGTTCCTGACCGCGATCCGCGTGCGCAAAGCCGACAAACGCGCCCGCGTTTATCTGGATAAGAAAATGAAATCACCCACGGGCACCTGATCGATCTGTCAAAGTGGTGCTGGCCATTATCCAAGTGTCTGCATGTCTTAAGTATACAATCGCATACCATCTTTCCAGACGCAGCATTCTGCGCTATGACGCATACAACCGAATCCAACTGAACCGGAGAACCTCATGTCCAAGATCAAGGTAGAAAACCCCGTTGTCGAACTCGACGGCGATGAAATGACCCGCATCATCTGGGATTTCATCAAAAAGAAACTGATCCTGCCCTATCTGGATATTGATCTGAAATACTACGATCTGGGCATGAAATCCCGTGACGACACTGATGATCAGATCACCATTGACGCGGCGCACGCGATCCAGAAATACGGCGTTGGCGTCAAATGTGCGACCATCACACCGGATGAGCAACGGGTCGAGGAATTCGGCCTGAAAAAGATGTGGCGTTCCCCGAACGGCACCATCCGCAACATTCTGGGCGGCACGATTTTCCGCGCCCCGATCATTTGTAAAAACGTGCCGCGCCTTGTACCCGGCTGGACCGACCCGATTGTAATCGGGCGGCACGCCTTTGGTGACCAATACAAAGCCACCGATTTTCTGTTCCCCGGCCCCGGTAAACTGTCGATGAAATTCGTCGGTGAAGATGGCACCGTAATCGAACGAGACGTTTATGACGCCCCCAGCGCAGGGGTGTTCATGAGCATGTATAATCGCGACGATTCAATCCGTGATTTCGCCCGCGCCTCGCTGAACTATGGCTTGAACCTTGGCTGGCCGGTCTACCTGTCGACCAAAAACACCATTCTGAAGGCCTATGATGGCCGCTTCAAAGACCTGTTTCAGGAAATATTCGACGCCGAATTCGCTGAGGATTTCGCCAAAAAAGGCATCACCTACGAGCACCGCCTGATCGACGATATGGTGGCCGCCGCGATGAAATGGTCCGGCAAATATGTCTGGGCCTGCAAAAACTACGATGGCGACGTGCAGTCGGATACGGTGGCGCAGGGCTTCGGCTCACTTGGTCTGATGACTTCTAAATTGATGACGCCGGATGGCAAAATCGTCGAAGCCGAGGCGGCGCACGGTACCGTCACCCGCCACTATCGCCAGCACCAAAAAGGCGAAGCAACCTCGACCAATTCGATCGCGTCGATCTATGCATGGACCGGTGGTCTGAAACACCGCGCCAAGCTGGACAACAACACGCAGTTGATGGACTTCGCAAATACGCTGGAGCGCGTGGTCGTTGATACGGTCGAAAGCGGCCAAATGACCAAAGATCTGGCGCTGCTGGTTGGCCCTGAGCAAAAATGGCTGACCACCGAGGGTTTCCTTGAGGCGATTGACACCAATCTGAACAAGGCGATGTAGCCGCTTAACCACGTTCAAACATAAAAATCAGGGCGGGGGCACACACCCCTGCCCTTTTTCATGCCTTCCACCCGCTTAGGGCTTTCAATTGCACCCCAAGCAGGGTAAGCGGCGCTCAAACATCCCAAAAAGGCTAATCTTATGGACATGCGAAATATCGCTATTATCGCCCACGTTGACCACGGCAAAACCACCCTTGTGGACGAAATGCTGAAGCAATCCGGTGTCTATCGTGAAAACGAAGCCACCGTTGAGCGCGCTATGGACAGCGATGATCTGGAGCGCGAGCGCGGCATTACCATTTTCGCCAAACCCACATCGGTGGAATGGAAAGGTATGCGCATTAACATCGTCGACACGCCGGGCCACGCTGATTTCGGCGGCGAGGTGGAACGCATCCTGTCGATGGTTGATGGTGTTGTGCTGCTGGTGGATGCGGCAGAGGGGCCAATGCCGCAAACCAAATTTGTAACCAGCAAAGCGCTTGCTTTGGGGCTGCGCCCGATCGTGGTGCTGAACAAGGTTGATAAATCCGACGCTGAGCCTGACCGCGCGCTTGACGAAGTGTTCGACCTGATCTCCAATCTGGATGCCACCGACGAGCAGCTGGATTTCCCCGCGATGTATGCCTCCGGTCGTTCCGGCTGGGCTGATGTAGAACTGGACGGGCCGCGCGAAAACCTGGATGCGCTGTTTGATCTGATCGTCGAGCACGTCCCCGCCCCCAAACAAGCCGAAAACCGGGATGCACCATTTTCAATGCTGGCCACTACGCTTGGCGCTGACCCGTTCATTGGCCGCTTGCTGACGGGTCGGGTGGAAACCGGCACCTTGAAAGTTGGCGAAACCATCAAAGGGTTGAACCGCGACGGCACCAAGATCGAGCAGTTCCGTGTCACCAAAATCCTCGCCTTCCGCGGGCTTGAGCAAAAAGCCATTGATCTGGCCGAGGCTGGCGACATCGTTTCAATCGCAGGCATGTCCGTCACCACGGTGGCCGACACGCTCTGTGCGCTGGATGTCGACACGGCCATTGCGGCCCAACCGATTGATCCACCGACCATCTCGGTGACCTTTGGCATCAATGATTCCCCACTGGCCGGCCGTGACGGCAAAAAAGTGCAAAGCCGCGTCATTCGTGACCGGTTGCTGAAAGAAGCCGAAAGCAACGTCGCGATTAAAGTTACCGACACCCCCGGGGGTGATGCGTTCGAGGTCGCTGGTCGAGGCGAATTGCAAATGGGTGTTCTGGTCGAAAACATGCGCCGCGAGGGTTTCGAGCTGTCAATCTCGCGCCCGCAGGTTCTGTTTCAGGACATCGACGGGGTAAAATGCGAACCAGTCGAGGAAGTCACCATTGATGTGGATGACGAATACTCCGGTGCGGTGATCGAAAAACTGACTGGCGTGCGCAAAGGCCAGTTGGCCGAGATGAAACCGGCAGGTGTGGGCAAAACCCGCATCATTGCGCATGTGCCATCGCGCGGTCTGATCGGCTATCACGGTGAATTCATGACCGACACGCGCGGCACAGGTGTCCTGAACCGTGTGTTCCACGAATGGGCACCGCATAAGGGCAGCATCCCGGGCCGTCGCTCTGGCGTTCTGATTTCGATGGAAAACGGCGTGTCAGTTGCCTATGCGCTGTTTAACCTCGAGGATCGCGGCCGCATGTTTATCGGCGCACAAGAGCAGGTTTACACCGGCATGATCATTGGCCAACACACCCGTGAAAACGATCTGGAAGTGAACCCGCTGAAGGGCAAAAAACTGTCCAACGTGCGGGCATCGGGCACCGACGAGGCCGTGCGCCTGACCACGCCGATCACCCTGTCACTGGAAGAAAGCATTGCCTATATCGACAACGACGAGCTGGTCGAAGTCACGCCAAATGCGGTTCGGATGCGCAAACGCCATCTGGACCCGCACGAGCGTAAACGGGCGGCGCGTTCAGGTAGCTAAGTCGTAATGACATAACAAAAAGGCCGGACCATCATCAGATGGTCCAGCCTTTTTTGTTGATTAGTATATGAATTCAGACACCTTCAACAAACGTATACTCCCGGTCCGCCGATCTCAGCCCATAAGACAGCGCCTCTTGATATTCTGGCGAGTGGTAAAATGTTTTTGCCGTTTCCATATCCTTGAACCGGATGATCACATTGCGCGAACGCCCCTTGCCTTCCATGTGGAAACACTCGCCGCCACGGGCCAAAAACTCGCCGCCGTATTTTTCCACCGCAGGACCGGCCAGTTCCGCATATTTTGCGTAAACATCCGGGTCATTCACATCAATATGCACCATCGCATAAGCAACCATTTTATGATCCTTCCAGTATTTTTTCGCCAGCCTTGATTGCCGCTGCCGCATTGTCAACATCCTTGCCGCCGCCCTGCGCCATGTCAGGCCGACCGCCGCCGCCGACACCGCCCAATTCGCTGACCGCAGCCTTAACGATATCCACTGCCGAAATCTGTTTTGTCAGATCATCACTGACCCCCGCCGCCACGGCAGCCTTGCCACCGGTATCGGCAATCAGTAAAACCACGCCCGATCCGATCCGTGCCTTATGCTCGTCAATCAGCCCGCGCAAATCTTTGCCGCTGACACCTTCCAGAACTTGAGCAATGAACTTTATCCCGTTGATTTCACGCGATTCTTGTGCAGCGTCTTGTCCGGCACCACCCGACATCGCCAACTCGCGGCGCAGTTGCGCCACCTCGTTCTGCAATGCCTTTCGCTCATTCATCAACGCCTTGACCCGCGTTGAAACCTCTGCGGGTTGTGCCTTAAGAAGCCCCGCAACCTGTGACAACGCCCGCTCCTGACCCGCTAGGTAATCCAGTGCCTTGGCCCCCGTCAGCGCCTCGATCCGTCGCACACCAGCTGATGAAGCGCTATCGCCCAACAGTGCAAACAGGCCAATGTCGCCGGTCTGGCGCACATGGGTGCCGCCGCATAACTCCAGCGAATACGTGCTGCCGCTTGCGCCCTTGCCGCTGCCGTTTTGCGTGCCCATCGACACCACGCGCACTTCGTCGCCGTATTTCTCGCCAAACAACGCCTGCGCCCCGATCCCGCGAGCATCATCCGGCGTCATAATCCGTGTTTCAACCGTGGTATTCTGGCGGATATAGTCATTCACTTCGGCCTCGACCGCTTGCAATTGCGCCGCATCCAGCGCCTTGCCATGCGAGAAATCAAACCGCAACCGGTCCGCAGCATTCAGCGATCCACGCTGTGAAACATGATCCCCCAGTGCTTGCCGCAGGGCCTCGTGCAACAGGTGCGTTGCCGAATGGTTGGCCCGAATTGCGCTGCGTTTTACATGGTCAACGGATAGCTCCGCCCCCTGCCCGACGGTCAATTCGCCATCGGTAATTTCAGCGATATGAATGACTATGCCTGCCGCTTTTTTGGTGTCGGTGATCCGGGCCGTTCCGCCCTCTACCTTTAGCATGCCGCTATCGCCAACCTGCCCGCCGCTCTCGCCATAAAACGGGGTCTGGTTCAACACGATCTGAACCGTGTCACCGGCCTTGACACTTTGTATCGCCGCACCATCCTGCACCAGCGCCAGAATCTGCCCCTCGGCCGTTTCCGTGTCATATCCCAGAAATTCGCTGGTCCCGTGCTTCTGCGCCAGATCAAACCAGATCGCAGCATCCGCCGACTCGCCGGTGCCCGACCATGCCGCGCGAGCCTTGGCTTTTTGCGCTTCCATGGCCGCGTCAAACCCATCGGTATCCACTGTGCGGCCTTTTTCACGCATCGCATCTTGGGTCAAATCCAGCGGAAACCCGAACGTATCATACAGCTTGAACGCCGCTTCGCCCGACAATTCAGCCCCCTCTGGCAGGCCGTCCAATTCGTCATCTAGCAGCTTCAAACCCCGATCAAGCGTTTGTTTGAAACGGGTTTCTTCCTGATGCAGCGTTTCCTCGATCAATGCTTGGGCTTGGCCCAACTCAGGATAGGCCGCACCCATTTGTTGCACCAATGCCGGCACCAAACGGTGCATCAACGGCTCTTTTGTGCCCAGCAAATGCGCATGTCGCATGGCGCGGCGCATGATCCGGCGCAGCACATATCCGCGCCCGTCATTGCTCGGCATTACCCCGTCCGCCAACAGAAACGAAGTCGAGCGCAAATGGTCCGCGATCACCCGGTGGTGGGTTTTTCCCGGCCCATCCGGATCAGTCGATGTCGCATGGGCCGAAGCCTCAATCAGGCTGCGCATCAGGTCGGTGGCGTAATTATCATTCGTGCCTTGCAACAGCGCCGCGACCCGCTCAATGCCCATACCAGTGTCGATCGACTGGTTCGGCAGATCGGTGCGGCTGCCATCCTCAAGCTGTTCATATTGCATGAACACAAGGTTCCAGATTTCAACAAACCGGTCGCCATCCTCATCCGCGCTGCCGGGGGGGCCGCCCCAGATGTGATCGCCGTGGTCATAGAATATTTCCGAACACGGCCCGCACGGCCCCGTCGCCCCCATCGACCAGAAATTATCGTCCGTTGCGATGCGGATGATCTTGTCATCGGGCAACTCCGCTACTTTTTTCCAGAGGTTCGCGGCCTCGTCATCATCGTGATAAACTGTCACCACCAGTTTTTCGGCGTTGATTTCCAATTCTTTGGTCAGAAACTCCCAAGCAAAGGCAATCGCATCATCCTTGAAATAATCCCCGAACGAAAAATTGCCCAGCATCTCGAAAAATGTGTGGTGGCGGGCGGTATAGCCGACATTGTCCAAATCATTATGTTTGCCGCCCGCCCGCACACATTTTTGCGCCGTTACAGCTCGTTTGTAATCGCGGGTTTCAACGCCGGTGAACAAGTTTTTGAACTGCACCATGCCGGAATTGGCAAACATCAGCGTCGGATCATTGCGCGGCACCAGGGGCGAACTTGGCAATATTTCATGCCCCTGCTTGCCATAGTAATTCAGAAACGTGCTTCGGATGTCATTCAGGCTTGGCATATCGGGCTCTTTGGGCAAAATTTTTCGGGTCAGACCCGTTTATCCCCGCCAGCCGCGCCTGTCCACAAAGATAAAGGCCGCAAGGCATATTGCCCGCGGCCCCTCCTCTATCTGCATTCTATTTTCCGGATCAGGCTTCCAGCACGTCCTCGCCACCGGAAGGTTCGGCAGGGATTTCGGGCATATCAAACTCAAGCCCATGTGCGGCGCGGATTTTATCCTCGATCTCATAGGCCATCCGGCTGTTTTCCTTCAGAAAGGTTTTGGCGTTTTCGCGGCCCTGCCCGATGCGCTCATCCCCATAGGAAAACCACGAACCAGACTTGTCGACGATGCCGGCTTTAACCCCGAGGTCCAGCAACTCGCCCATTTTGGAAATGCCTTCGCCATACATGATGTCGAATTCAACCTGTTTGAACGGCGGCGCGACTTTGTTCTTCACCACTTTCACGCGGGTGGCGTTGCCAACAATTTCTTCGCGGTCCTTCAGCGCGCCGATGCGGCGAATGTCCAGACGGACCGAAGCGTAGAATTTCAGCGCGTTGCCGCCGGTTGTGGTTTCGGGGCTGCCGAACATCACGCCGATTTTCATCCGGATCTGGTTGATAAAGATTACCGTGCAGCCCGAGCGCGCAATCGAGCTGGTCAGCTTGCGCATCGCCTGGCTCATCAAACGGGCATGAACGCCAACGCTGGCATCGCCCATATCACCTTCCAGTTCGGATTTGGGCGTCAGTGCTGCCACCGAATCGATAACAATCATACTCACGGCACCCGAGCGCACCAATGTGTCGGTGATTTCCAAGGCCTGCTCACCTGTGTCGGGCTGCGAGATCAACAAATCGTCCGTGTTAACCCCCAGATTTTTGGCATAAAGCGGATCCAGCGCATGTTCTGCGTCGATAAAGGCGCAAACACCGCCGGTTTTTTGCGCCTCGGCCACGCAGTGCAATGTCAACGTGGTCTTGCCCGAAGATTCCGGGCCATAGATTTCTATGACCCTGCCTTTCGGGATACCGCCAATGCCAAGAGCAATATCAAGCCCGAGCGATCCGGTCGAGGTCGCCGCGATTTCCTGCACCGCCCCCTCTTGGCCCAGTTTCATAATCGAGCCCTTGCCAAACTGGCGTTCAATCTGGGCCAGCGCTGAATCGAGCGCCTTTTGTTTGTCGGTATCGCGCTTGTCACTCATTTTCAAAAGATCTGCTGTTGCCATTGTTCCCGTCCCTTATTTCACAACCGCGCTAAGGCGGCAATCTCTACTATGTTCACCTGATGTTCTCATTTCCTTATGAGATCAAAAAGAGAACATTTCAACATAAATTTTCATAAAATGAGTTTGGGTCAAAGAAGTTAAGGACTGGTTACCAGGTGAAAATTCCCTGAACTACATTACAACTGTGCAATATACATTTGTAATTACTTGATATTTTAGATTCCAGCACAATGATTATAAGTCATACCCGATGGCTCTCCCCAAAAAGACCACCTAGGGCTTGTTGAGATTCAGGATTCACATTTGGTGTAAGTTCTGATTCACTCCTTCCAAAGAGGAGGATTGAATTTTGAGCAACCGATTTATCATCACCGATGCGCAATGGGCTTTGATG
>Ga0190303_1000282_pt1 | contig 20898 bp, 17 predicted proteins | sample 48700701_MG_FD_161672 | JGI IMG/M metagenome (GOLD analysis project Ga0190303, IMG submission 161672) | Hydrothermal vent sediment bacterial communities from Southern Trench, Guaymas Basin, Mexico - 4870-07-0-1_MG | ecosystem: Environmental > Aquatic > Marine > Hydrothermal vents > Sediment ... | reverse complement strand
CATCAACCAACCCTTTCATAATATCATTAAGCTCATAACCTCTATACTCTAAAGCAGCATTTGTCGGAGTGACTCTTTTATGCATATTTGTCAATGTACCTTCTTGCTGGTTCATTGCCGGCATATCCAAATCGCCATCTCCAAGTGCAGAAAGTCTGAAATCACCATTTTCATTGTAACCTACCGTTGATCCTGTGGCTTCATCATCAAGGTCACAAATAAGTGCTACACCTAAAGAGTTTGTTTTAGGTGGGATCATCGCTACTGAAATACTAGATGTTTGCTCAATAAGGGCAATCAGTTTTGCAATATTTTCTGCTTTTTCATGGAAATAAAGATCTTCACCCACAATAAGCGAAAAACTCTCTTTCTTTTTCATCATTTTCTCAAATGTTTCAGCAAAAGTATCAGAATCCTTACCAAGAAGTTCAACAAGACCATTAGATTCAACTGTGATCTCTTTTTCTACCATTTCTGGTACTTTTTTAGTTACTTCCTTGCTTTCACCCGTCTCTTCGTCTACTATAGTTTCAGTAACATCTTTCATTACCTTCTCTTTAATAGTCTTTGTAGTTGAAGATTTAAAGCTGGCAAGATACTCTTTAACATCCTCCGGTAGTTTATCAGCATCTGCAAACAGATCCAAGATCAGATAAAGTGCTGCTTCCTCCAAACCGACTTTGTGAGTAAATACCTCTACACTTTTACCAAAAGTAGGTACAAGATTGTCTCCTACCGGGTGGAAGTAAAGTCCTGCACCTTTATTCATTTTTTGAACATTGTTAAAAGCATAACGTGCATTAGGATTATCATTTCTTAAAGATGATCCCACAGACATAACAAAATCAGTTGCCATTACTTCTTTAAAGTCAAAGCTGTAAAGTGACTGTCCTGCAGCTGCAGAATATAGTGAAAGGAATTTTTGAAATGCTCTTGCATCCGGATTTACCAATTTTACACCTGTTTTTTCTTTGAGTGTCTGAAGCATAAGTGCCTCTTCATTCGTAATGACTGAGTTGAATCGAATACTTTCTGCATTTTTAACTGCTTCAACAGCAGCGTTAAATGCTTTTTCATCTTTGCCATCCACACTATTCTCAAAGTCATATCCAAAACGACCTGCACCGCAAAGTGAAACATAGTTCCATTCATTGGTTACACGGAAAATTTTCTCATCTCTGTTTTCTATGGAAGCCGGTTTTGTCTCATAATAAATTTGACATCCACTACTACAGTGTGCACATGTTGCCGGAGTACGTTTAAGATCCCAGGCATTTGATGTGTATTGGAAATCTCTACTGACCAAAGCACCTACAGGACAAACTGCTGTACATTCTCCACAGTCGGAACAATTTGTAAACTCCGTACCGTTACTTGGGGCAATAATAGATTTTTGAAGTTTATTCCACATTGCATATGCATCTTTAGGCATAGTCTCTTTGAAACCTTTATCAAGTACTTCTCCGCCTCTTTTGTCTGTAGTTATCGCTGCATCACCGATCATATCTTTACAAACAGTAGTACATCTTTCACATACAATACAAAGACCTGCATCATAATGCAGTACAGAAGACCAGTTCTTTGTCTCTCTTTTAGTATCCGGAATCATGTAAGATTGGGAATCTACACCTAACTCTAAAGTATAGTTTTGCAGTTCACACTCTCCACTTTTATCACATACACCACACTGAAGCGGATGATTGACATCATAAACTTCCATAATAGCGCGACGCTCTTCAAGAATGTTTGGCGTATCAACTGTGATCTCCATACCCTCTTTAACTTTTGCATTACATGCATATACCTGTTTTCCATCCGCCTCTACAAGACAAAGACGACACGCCAGTGTTGGCGAACATCTTGTCAAATAACAGATAGCTGGAATAAAAACATCATTGGCACGTGCTGCATTAAGGATAAATTCACCCTCTTTAACTGCAAAATCTTTGCCATCAATTTTAATATTGACTGTACTCATATTATTTCCCTGCCCTTTCAAAATCTAACCTGCTAAACCTATAAGAGGATAACAAAGCCCCACTTAATCCCATATCAAATGTAGGGTTAAGTGCTATTGTTCCTTTCATAGATGTATCAATCTTAAACACACGATCAAATACTACTCCATCTAATGTGTATCTAATATTTTCTCCGTCTTTTAACTTGGTTACCGTTGCAAACTGTTGAGAACCCAACAATACTGCTTCATCTTTTAATAATTTAGATTTATCTGTAAATGCTGAGAATTGATCTGTAGGATCACAGTTATATATAACTGCTCCATCAAAACCTTCTATTTCTGCTACATCTTCAAGTGTTCTTTTCAGAGAAGCTTTTTGCACTTTTAAAAGATATCCTCTATTTTCATTCCCTACAGAATCAAAATAGTCTGGAAGTGCATCAAATTCAATCGCTTCAAAACCTTTTTCAACAGGTAATGCTTTTGTATATTCTATTGTATACTCTGCATCCAAACCTAAAGTATTTGCTATGTCATTCAATACATATCCACCATAAGGAAGTGCCACATTCATTGGTACAACACGTTTATCTATTGTTGTTAAAGTTCCTTCCTGCTGATTCATCGACGGCATATCAAGATCACCGTCACCTAAAGCAGAAAGTGTAAAGTCAGCAGGAGTGTTATATCCAACTGTTTTACCTTCAACTTCATCATCAAGATCACAAATGAGTGAAATACCCATTGCATTACCTGCCGGTGGCACACAAATAACATTAAATCCTGCGTACTCTTCAAGCAGTGCTACAAGTTTTGCAATATGTTCTGCTCTAGGATGTGCATATAGATCAGAGCCGACAACCAAAGAAAAACCTGATTTTTTGATCAATGATCTGCTTAATGCTTCAAGCTCTTCTTCACCAATATTACTCTCTGCACTCAAGTTACCGATATCCAGATCATCCAGGAATGAGCGTATTGCTTTAGGCACTTCAATATCTTTTAGCAATGTATCTGCCAAAAGTGCAGCAGCACCCTCTTCAGAACCGGCTTCATATTTAATAAATTGAGTCACAATACTTTGCATTTCTCTGTCTTCAAGCGGATGCATATATGCTACTCTCGCTCTATGCCATTTACTTGCCATGTTGATATGGTATTTTACAACCGGACTGTCATCATTGACTTTAGATCCCAAAATAATCACAGCTCTTGACTCTGAGAGTTCTTTTAACGTTCCGTTATAAAGATTTTTGCCTGTAATGGTACTATATGACTGCATAAATCTCTGATATGCTCTTGCCTCATGAGAAATAAGTTTAAATCTTTTTTCCTCTTTGAGTTTTTGTAAAATAAGTGCTTCTTCATTTGATGTTTGACTTGAGAAGATCACAGACCCTGCATTTTCAAAAGCTTTAACAGCTTTTGAAAATGATTCTTTGTCTTTAGATACATTTTCATTTGCATAATCAAAGGCATATCTTCCTGCCCCACAAAGATTTGAAAATTCAAAATCATTACTTATACGGTAAATTTTCTCATTTTTTACTTCATAAGTCATTTGACAACCAGCACCGCAATGTGGACAGGCCGATGGGATCTTGGTAAGTTCCCATGCATTTGAAGTATATTTGAAATCTGTATTTACCAATGCTCCAACAGGACATACCGCTGCTGCTTCACCAAGTGATGCATAGTTTTTGTCCTGTTTTGTATTGACAATAGTTGAACCATAACCGCCAAACTTGACTTTAAGCGCTTCATCACCGGTAATTTCTGTAGAAACCCTTACACATTTTTCACACATAATACAAAGTGCAGGGTCATAAGATACATGTCCCCAATTCTCTACAGGTCTGTGCTGATCACGTGCTGTAAAAGCTTGTTCTTCCAAACCAAACTCCATCGTTTTGTTTTGAAGATCACACTCTCCACTCTTATCACATACACCACACTCCAGAGGATGGTTTACATTATAAAGCTTCATGATATTCTGACGCTCTTTATTAAGTTCATCATTTTGTGTATTGACTACGGCACCATCTGTCGCTTTTTCCTGGCATGAAAGGATCATTCCATCCACACCCTCAACATTTACGATGCACATACGACAAGATGCAATTGGCTGCACTTTTGTAAGGTAGCACATTGTTGGAATGTAAATATCATTCTCTCTTGCAATATTTAATATGGTCTTTCCAAAGGTACTTTGACACACTTTACCATCAATGGTAACTGTGATCTCTTTACCTTTATTTATAGAATTATGTATACTCATATTACACCGCCACCATAGAGATATAATAACATCTCATGCAACGTTCAGCTTCTGACATCGCTTCTTCACCTGTGAAACCTAGATTCACTTCTTTGTTGTTTGTTTTACGCTCTTCTACACCAAGTTTTTCACTCTCAGCACGAGGTAATCCAGGCATCCAGCCAGTGATCTTCTCTTTTTTATCATAAACTCTCAACTTATTCAAGTGATCTTCCATGATCTCATCATCAGTCAATGTACACTTATCATCATATATATAACGGCTGATCACTGAAGCTGCACGTCTTGCCTGACCCACTGAGTTTACAATCGTCATTGGACCATATTCACAGTCACCCGCAGCAAAAAGCCCAGGACGTGAAGTCATAAAGTCCTTACCATTGGTTAGAATACTGTTCCATGAAGTCATTTCAAGACTCCACTCTTCAGGCAGAATTTGTGTATCGAGTGCTTGTGAAACTGCTGGAATCAGATAGTCGCACTCCATCTCAAAATCTGCATCATCCATCTTCACAAGTTGTGCTCTACCTCCATCCGGATCAGGAATAAGTTCAAACATATTAATTTTAAGACCAGTGATGTTCTTCCCATCATCATAAATTTCTTCAATAGCAGAGTGAAAGATAAACTCAACACCCTCTTCAACTGCTTCATGATACTCTTCATAGGTCGTATTACGGATGATAGTTTTTTCATCACGACGATAAAGCATAACTACTTTTTTAGCACCTTCACGGATAGAACATCTTACAACATCCATAGAAGTAAATCCACCACCAACACAAACAACAGTTTTGTCTTTAAGCTCATTTGATGCCGGTGAACCAATATCATATTTATGCCACAAGTTTACCTTATCAAGCATCTCTATCGCACCCCAATATCCACCCATATCCTGATTTTCATTGGCAGCACGTACTTTCTTGGAGAGTCTTGCACCAAATCCAAGCAGTGTTGCATCGTACTCTGCTTCAATCTTTTTAAGACGTTCAGGATTTACTCTATAGTTATTGGTAATCGTTACTGCTTCCAGTTCAAGTACCAGATCAATATCTTTTTGATACTTTCCAATAGGCATTCTGTATTCAGGTACACCTACAGCAACTTCGCCACCATTTACAGGAAGCTCTTCAAAAATATGTGACTGAATACCTTCGAGTGCCAAGTAATATGCAGCAGTCAGACCTGCAGGACCAGCACCAATGATCGCTACTTTTTTACCATCATTTCTCAATGGTTTAGGCTCCACAGGATGTAACCAAGGAAGATCATGATCTGTCTCATAATCTGCTCCTAAACGTTTAAGTTCCATGATCGAAATAGGTGTATCAAGGTTCGCACGACGACATGCATCTTCACATGGGTGAGGACATACACGTCCACAAGTATGTGCAAGCGGCATAGTCTGTCTTGTTGCAGCTAAAGATTCTGTAAATACCATATCTCTTACACCCTCTATATATGCAGGAATGTCAACATGTGCCGGACACATGTCTGTACATGGAGCAGTTACTTTAGCAATATATTTTGTATCACCATCATAATGCTTAGAAGGTATTTGCGCATCTATACAAGTATCAAATTGATCTTTGTAATGCTCCATCAGATCCAAAATAGGTTTAGGTACCGTTTTCCCGATCTCACATTTAGAAGTCATCATCATTGTTTTAGAGATCTCTTTCAGGTGATCTATATCATCATGCGTACCTTCACCACGTGCTATTTTGTCAAGTAAATCATAAAGGATTCTACCACCCCATCTACCTGGAGCACAACGTCCACATGCTTCAGAGTACTCTTGGTACTGTGCCGCATATTGTGAAGCTAACTCAACTGCATCTATATCTTCATCAAAGATGGCAACACCATCCCAACCAATAAATGCTTTAGAATTTTTATCTCCATGATAAGTTTCAGGCAGTTTAAATCCTGATTCACTCAACTCATCAGATAATTTACCGCGATTATCGATAAATTCATCCCTCCAAGTTGAGAATACAATACCTGACATTATTTAGCCTTTGGCTTTCTAGCAGGTTTTTTTGCTACTGGTTTTTTTACTGGAGCTTTTTTTGCAGGAGCCGGTTTTGCTTTTGCTGCTGCAGCTTTTTCAGCTTCAGCCTTTGCTTCCGCATCTGCTTTGACTTTTGCTTCTGCAGCTTCTTTTGCTTTTGCTTCAGCTTCAGCTTTTTCTGCCTCTTCCTGAGCTTTCTGCTCTGCAGCTGCTTTTTCTGCTTCTTCTTTTACTTTTATTTCCGCTGCGATTCTATCTGCTTCTGCTTTCTCTTCTGCAGCTATTCTCTCTTCTTCAGCTCTCTTTTCAGCTTCTATCTTTGCAGCAGCAATTTTTTCAGCTCTAGCCGTTTTAGTTGCTTCATCTACTTTTTTAACAACCACTGTCCAGTCAACTTCATTGAACTTCAATGAATTCATCAAGTCATGCCCTGTAGCTCTAACTGTATCTGCAGATTTTTGAATAGCAGAAAAATCTCCTACTTCAAAAAGAAATATTCCTACTTCACCAACATTGATACCTTTATCGATAAGCTCGACCATTCTGTCATAAAAATCATCTTTTAAATGTCTTAAATCATATCTTTTCATAGTCTCTCCTATCTATCAACTTCACCGAATACGATATTGGTAGTACCAATGATCGTAACGACGTCTGCTATATATGTACCTACAAGAAGCTCTTGAAGCAATCCTGTATGGAAGAAACTCGGTGCTCTACACTTCAATCTGTAAGCATACGGCTCACCTTCTGATTTAATATAGAAACCAAGTTCACCTTTTGGTGATTCAGTCGGAACATAGACTTCACCTTTTGGTGGTCTCATACCTTGAGTAACAAGCACAAAGTGTTGCATCAGTGCATAGTTTTGCGTCATGATCTCCTCTTTTGGAGCAGAAATATACTGAGGGGCATGAGCCATTAGTTGCGGTTCAGACTTTTTATACATAGGAATAAGTTGTCTGATGATCCTTGTTGATTGCTTCATCTCTTCCATATATATCCTAAAACGACCATAAGAGTCACATCTGTCTGAAGTTGGAATATCAAAATCCAGTTCAGAGTAAAGCTCATAAGGCTCCTCTTTTCTAATATCCCAATTTACATCCGAACCTCTAAGCATTGGACCTGTACAACCCCATGAAAGTGCATTTTCAGCAGAGATAACCCCTACATTTTCAAGACGCATTTTCCAGATACGGTTCTCGTTTAAAAGTGCACCGTAAGTTTCATCTACTTCTGTATCAACTTTATCACAAAATGAGATTGCAGATTCTAACCAACCTGCAGGAAGATCAAGAGGTACTCCACCAATACGTACAGCTGAGTGAGTCAATCTTGCTCCACAATAATCTTCCATGAGATCCATTGCAAATTCACGTTCACGGAAAGCATATAGAAATACTGACATTGCCCCAACATCAAGTGCATGTGTAGCAACAAAGAAAAGGTGAGAAATGATTCTGTTAAGTTCCAATAACATTGTTCTGATCACTTGTGCTCTTCTTGGTGCTTCTATACCGATAAGTTTTTCTACAGCAAGTGCATAGGCATAGTTGTTAGAAGTTGACGCAATATAATCAAGTCTGTCCGTTGTAGGCAAGAATTCATTATATGTCATATTCTCTGCCATTTTTTCAATACCTCTGTGAAGGTAACCGATATCCGGATAAGCTTTTACTACCTGTTCACCATCCAATTCAAGTACCAGTCTAAGTTGACCGTGTGCTGAAGGGTGCTGAGGACCAAAGTTGATGACCATAGTATTGTCATCACGCTCAAAATTCAAGTTTTCAAAAAATGGCGTTAATTTATTAGGCTGTTGCATACTCTCCCCTTATCTTCTGTCATCTAATTGCTTAGATGATGTTGTATAGTCAACTAAAACTGTTTCACTATACTCTACAGCTTGTTCTTTCTCACCTTGAGAGATATCTGCATCAAACTGCACTTCATATCCGACTCTTGAGAAACGTTTTGTATCGTATCTGTCGATACGTGAAGGATCTCTGTTTTCCGGACCGATCACATCTCTGTACTCTTTACCGAAGATCTTGTCGACTTCATACCATGAAGCAAACTCATCACCTATCATAGGATAAGTTTTAAGAAGTGGATGTCCTTCCCAGTCATCCGGCATAAGTATACGTTTAAGTAATGGATGATTGTTTACTTTAATACCGAACATATCGAACATTTCACGCTCTGCAAAGTTTGCAGATTTGAAAAGAGGAGTGATACTTTCAATCGCCTGTCCTTCTTTAATACGACATACTACTCTCACTCTTTTAGCTTCAGTGATATTCAGTAACTGATAGAAAAGTTCAAATTCACCATCTTTCGCCAAATAATCTACTGCACTCTGTTCTGAACATTGTGTATATCCGCAACTCTCTTTAAGTTTTTTCATTACTTCAAAGTTCTTTGTTGCATCTATATGCACGACAAGCTGCCCAACTTCAACATAAGACTCTTTAGCTGATCTACCTAAAGCTTTTACCACTTCTGCGAAGTGAGAATCAGCTTCGACTTCCTGTCTGGGCACACGAGGTGCAACCCAGTATCTGTCTGTATAGTAAGATTTACCTTGAACATTATCTTTTGGTACGTATTTTCTCATTACACTAACCTCAAGTTGTTTTTTGTATTGTTATTCATATTTGCAGACTCTCTTCTGATCTTCTTTTGAAGCATCATCATTGCATATTGAAGTGTTTCAGGACGTGGTGCACAACCTGGCAAATAGATATCTACAGGAATGATCCTGTCAACACCTTGAACTGTTGCATAAGTATTGAACATACCACCGGTATTTGCACAAGAACCCATAGAAATAACCCATTTAGGCTCTGTCATCTGATCATACAGTCTTCTGGCAAACTCTGAGTGTTTTTTGGAAAGTGTCCCTGCCAATATCATAACATCAGCTTGTCTTGGTGACGCTCTAAAGATCGTTCCCATTCTATCAAAGTCATAACGAGATGCACCCGATGCCATCATTTCGATCGCACAACATGCGAGTCCATAGGTAAGCGGCCAAAGTGAATTTGAACGCCCCCAGTTTACGAGTTTGTCTACCGAAGTCAATGCTATCGGTAAGCCTGCTGCTGAGGCATAATTTACTTGATGCTGTGCCATTCAAGTGCTCCTTTTTTCCATGCATATACGAAACCAATCGTAAGTAGTAATATAAATAGTATCATTTCCGCAAAACCGAACCAACCAAGCAGTTTAAAATCGATCGCCCATGGGAACATAAAGATGATCTCCACATCAAACAAGATAAACAAAAGTGCTATCAAGTAAAACTGTACTGATATTGTATTGGGTTGTTTTGTAACCTCAGGTCCACATTCATAGATACTGAGTTTAAGCTTTTCTGTATCTAGTTTAGCCATTTTTCTACTAACAAGTCTTGCCAAGAACAGTGTTGCAGGAAATGCAACGGCTGTCATTGCAAATAGAACAAATACACCGAAATACGCGTGTTCTGTAATTACATGAGTCATATTAATTCCTTAACTATATTAATTCTTCCCTCAACGGTAATGAGAGTATTCTCAGAATATTACTTTTATATTAACTGAAAGATGGTTAAAGTATTTTGCTATGTATTTGCTTTGAAAGATTAGTTTGAGACGATGTAACTATGTGAAACAAAAAAAAGCTGTTACAATGTCGAAAAAATTATTAAGGTTATTATGAAGAATTATACAAATATACTTTATTGGGTAGCTATGGTCGTATTGGTTATCTGGTTTGCATACAGCAAAGGATGGATACTTGCAAACTTTGAATCAGTCTCTGCAAAACAGGCTTACAGTCTCATGGAAAATGACGATAATGTAACACTTTTAGACGTAAGAACTATTGAAGAGTTCAAAGGCCACCATGTCAGAGATGCGCAACTCATTCCTCTTGGAGAACTGGAAAATAATTTAGGAAAACTCAAAGATCATAAAAACAAAAAGATCCTTGTTTACTGCCAGACAGGAAGAAGAAGCGTAAGTGCATCCCGCATCCTGGAAAACAATGGGTTTACTCCTCTCAATATAGAAGGTGGGATCATTGCAATGAAGCATGTGGGATTTGAGATGGTGAAGTAACTTTTTAGTGGTCAGTGAACCGACCCTACGTTATTTTTGATTGTTATGATTATTTGGTTTGTTTGGTTTGTTGATGGTCGGTGAACCGACCCTACGAGGATTTGAATTTTAATTTCATCCCCTTTTGATTTATGGTCGGTGAACCGACCCTACGGAAACAAATAATACATTCAATACGTAGGGCGGTTCACCGACCACCTTCATGCAAACGTTTAAATGATGAATATTCCCAATCTTCTTCCTTCTCGACCCAACCATGCTTAACAGGATTATTATACATATATTTCACTTTCTCTTGAAAATCTTTCTCATCTCTAATTGTATGTTCATAATACTTCTTTTGCCATACAGGTCTATAACCTTCTTTCATTCTACTTTTTGACTGCTCTAAATGCGTATAATATTTTGGATCACAATATTTTGAGAAATACTGTTTGATCGTTCTAACAATATGTGGATAATCATTTGCATACGCTGGCGTAATGATCATATGAAAATGGTCTGGAAGTATAACGATTTCATTAATTTTATAGTTATATTCTGTTTTACTCACGCGAAAACCTTCTCTTAATAGAGTAATGTTTTCAACAAGAATGGGGTTTCGTTGATGCGTTACAATGGTTAAGTAGTAGCTATATCCATCTTCAAATACTCTTTTATAATTTGCCATAGATTATTATAGTGTGAAAACATATTTCAAATTAAAAGAATGTCAAATTGTCATATTTTTGATTTGTATTGTTGGTGGTCGGTGAACCGACCCTACATAAAATATTCAACTCCGCGTAGGGTCGATTTATCGACCACATGAAATATTTAAACCTTAAACCCCATACTTTTAACCCCGTCAAAACTGGAACCTAACTCTTTTTCTATCTCTTCGAGAAAATCTTCATTTCCAAATACAGATTCATCTCTTACCGCTACTTTATAGGCTGTATTTTTAATGATCAGGTTTATCTGTCCACCTGTCAATTCATATTTTGTAAGTTCTGTCATATTGAAATCTTCAGTGTAGTCAGCATTTTCAGGAAGCATGAACTGCCATAAGCGTAAACGTTGTTTTTTACCTGGTTTTTTAAACTCTATCTTGTAATTAAATCTTCTTGAAAAGGCTTTATCTATGTTTCCAAGTAAGTTTGTTGTGGCAATTAAGATACCCTCAAATTTCTCTATCTGCTCCAGGAAAATATTTTGCATTTGGTTGTGCATTTTGTCAGCCGATGAACCTGCACCTTCAGACCGTGCACTCAAGAACTGGTCTGCTTCGTTTAGAAGTAGAATCGGTTCTACTTTTGCTTTTGTACTCAAGTCTTTAAAATCATCAAATATCTTTCGTACATTTTTTTCACTCTCACCAACATACATAGATAAGATCTTGGAACAGTCAAAAGATAAAATAGGCTTTTTTAGTGTTTTGGCTAAAGACATTGCAGTCATTGTTTTACCCGTACCTGCTGCGCCGTAAAAGATGATCCGTGCATCAATGGCTTTACGTTTATCTTTAATACCCCACTCTCTTAGCTTCTTAAATACTTCTTTGTCAACCTGTTTGACAACATTATTCAGAGTCTCTCTTGTCTTGGGATGCAGTACCACATCATCAAGTGTGGTTGCAGGGGTTAAATATTCAAAAAGTTCTTGCTCCTGAACCAAAGCATCCAGTTTTAATTTCGTAACTTTTTTGGTTTTATTGGGGTGAATAATACGTTGCATCACCTCTTCCTGCAGGTAAAATGAGCGACTCACACCACCGAACATATTAAGTATCTCTTCATAGTCTATAATATCTTCCGTAATGAGTTTGGCACCATCTTCAAGCAAAGCACGGTTTTTAATTTTCTCATATTCGTCAAAGGAGATAAGTTCTATAAGAGTGTTCATGTCTCTAAACTGACCTTCTCCTCCGGAGTATTCTTCTTTAAGCAGAGCAAGAAAAATTCGTTTCTCTTTTTCATCTAATACTTTTTCTTTAAAAAATTCTTCTACTACAATGGGGGCTTCTGTCATTTTTACACGCTCTTCTATACGTGTTGTCAACAGTGTCAACTTGTTTTTTAGTCGTCCTATACTTAAAGAGTTGTCTGCAAAACCCTGTTTGAATGTGGCTATCTTATGTAAAAGAGTGACCATGTCAAACTGATCTTGCAGATATTCCAAATGATCTGTGTATGGTTTAACTTCCGGAAGAAAAATTTCAAGTGAACCCTCTTCAAGCAGACGTAAAAGTGAAATACTTGGTGTCACAGAAGTATTAAGCAGTTCAAGTTGTGATGTTTCATGTGCCTTTACCTGACCAAAACTCATTTGTATGAACCAACCCAGATCCAGCAAATTTTTAACTAATTCAAGTTTTTTCAGATAAGCATATCCTTCTTCAGGAAAATTATCTTGTAACATTTCAAGAACAGGTACCTCTTCAAGTCCTTTTACATAGCGTCTACAAATATATTGTATGAGTTGGGCTTCCCCTTTGGTACATTTTAAATGTTTATATATAGATGTTTTACTCACATTTTTTGTTTCAATAAAATCAATAAGGTGTTTCAATCATTTTCCTAATTATTAGATAGTTATGTTTGAGTATAACAAATATTTGATATACTTTAACTAATGAAATTTTAAGGAGCAAAGTATGCGTAAATTTTTAATAATAACATTCTTCTTTTCTGCACTTATGGCGGAAACAACTATCATAAAAGATCCTAAAACAAATCTTATGTGGGAAGATACTCCACATGTCAGAGAAGCAAAGATCAGACAACCAAGAGCTGTAATTTACTGTAAAGAACTGACAGTGGGAGGGTTTGAAGACTGGCGGCTGCCAACTATTCATGAACTGTTGACGATCATCGATTATACTCGTATTTCACCTGCGATCCTTAGAGAATTCTCTTATGTGGAAGATGAATCATTTTACTGGTCAAAGACACACGTTGCTGATGAAGATGATGCATTTTGGGGAGTAAACTTCAAAAGAGGTGAAAGTTCCAAAGCTTCAGAATATTATGATCGTTATGTACGTTGTGTAAGGGATGCCAAGTAAGAGATGGGATTTTTCAGTACATTTTTTTCAAAACCCGTCTCTACCAATTTAACCGTTACTTCTGGTAATGGCTTTCACCTTAGACCTGTAGCACAATTCGTTTCTGTAGCCAAAAAATACAGTTGTGAAATCACAGCCTCTTTGAACAATAAAAGTGTGAATGCAAAAGGTGTCAATAGCCTTTTAGGGCTTTCACTAGAGCAAGGAAACAGGTTTACACTTACCTGTAAAGGCAAAGATGCACAGGATGCACTTGAATCTTTGACAAATATTTTTGATACTTTGATGCAAAATGATACAGAGATAGAAGTGATTGAAAAAGAAGATACTCATTATGAAGGTGACTTTATAAAAGGAGATATTATCTCTTCAGGAATTGCTATTGCTTCAGTATATCACTACAAAGAGGAGAGTATTCAGAAAGAGAGTCATCTCTCTTTTGAAGAAGCTTTCACTAACAGTCTGGATGAGCTTGAAGCACTTTATACCCAACATAAAGAGAATAAGAATGCAGGTATTTACCTTGCACAAAAAGAACTCCTGGCTTCACTAAAAACAGAAGCACTTACACTTCAAGATCTGGAAAATCAAATAGAAAGATTATCTGCACAACTAATTGGCAGCAAACTGGAAGCTAAAATATCTGACTACAAAGATATTTTACAACGTGTAAAAAAACATTTAGGCTTCGAGGTAAAAACACTTTTCCCAAATGAAGCTTTTATACTTTTAGCTGATGATCTTCTCCCCTCTCAGATAGAAAGACTTTCTGAAGTATCTGTTGCCGGAGTCATTTTGAAAAATACATCCATAAACTCACATACAGCTATTTTACTACGTGGTGCAGGTATATCATCTCTCATTGCAGATACCTCTTTATTTGATAAAGATGATAAAGTTATTTTGGATGCTCATGCTGCTGTAGTAGTTACTACTCCAAGCCAAAATGATCTAAAAAAAGCAGAGAAACGTCTACAAGAAGACAAAAAACAAAAAGTGTTGGTTTCAACAAAACGTTTTAACTCTGCTCAGACAAAAAAAGGGGAAAGCATCAAAGTCCTTGCAAATGTAACGGATGAAAATTCTGCCATAACAGCCAAAGAAGAAGGTGCAGAAGGCATAGGGCTTTTACGTACAGAGTTTCTCTTTAAAGAGGAAAAGCCTTCATTTGAAATGCAAGTTGACTCTTACGAGAAAATATTTTCCTATTTTGGTGATATTACTGTACGAACACTAGATGTAGGCGGAGATAAAGCCCTTCCATACATTAATCTGCCTAAAGAAGAGAACCCATTTTTGGGTATTCGTGGAATAAGACTTTTTAAAACACACCCTGAAATCATGGAAGAGCAACTACATGCTATTTTTGTTGCAGCTAAAAATAGGTCTGTCAAAATCATGTTTCCTATGGTCTCTTCTGTTGAAGAATTTAGTGAAGCTAAAACATTTGCTCAGGAAATCGCAAAGAAATATCAGATAGATATTTCAAAACTTCTCTTTGGGATCATGATCGAGGTGCCTTCTGTACTGTTTTTAATAAAATCTTTTAATACAGTAGTTGATTTTTATTCAATTGGGACGAATGATCTGACACAATATCTCTTTGCTATTGAGAGAACCCATACAACATTGAAAACAGATGAATTATCTCCTGTAGTTTTTGATGTCATCAAAATGATCTCACTACAGGCTACAAAACCTGTAAGCATTTGTGGAGAATTGGCAGCAAATAAAAAAGCAATACCAAAACTTTTAGAACTAGGCATTGAAACACTCAGTGTTTCTGCCAAAAGCATAGCTCAAACAAAAGAGGAGATACGTCATGTTTAATTTACTTCAAAAGATAGGTAAGGCTTTAATGACGCCGATCGCTGTCCTTCCTGTTGCCGCACTTCTGCTTCGTTTAGGATTTGGAGACATTTTTGATGGTCAAATAGCTCTTATCATGAAAAGTGCCGGTGACGCTGTTTTTTCAAACCTTGATCTTCTTTTTGGTGTAGGTATTGCTTATGGACTTGCCAAGAACAATGATGGAGCTGCAGCACTCTCCGGAGCTATAGGTGTGCTTATTGCCAAAGCTGTTTACCTCAGTATTGACAAAGATGTCAACATGGGTGTTTTTGTAGGTATTATCATCGGTGTGCTTGCCGGAACGCTTTACAATCGTTTTCATAACATTAAACTGCCTGAATTTTTAGGCTTCTTTGGCGGTAAACGTTTTGTACCGATCATCACTGCTGTCTCTGCTATTTTGGTAGGAGTATTGGCCGGGTATTTCTGGCATTATGCCCAAGGTGCTATTGATTCCTTTTCAAATATGATCATAGGACTGAACGAAGTAGGTACTTTCATTTACGGTACACTTAACCGCCTACTGATCCCACTTGGTCTACACCATATATTGAACTCAGTATTCTGGTTCCAGCTTGGAGACTATACTTACATGAAAGATGGTGTAGAAGTAGTTGCAAATGGCGACTTACACCGTTTCTTTGCAGGAGATCCAAGTGCAGGTGTTTATATGTCCGGTTTCTATCTTGTGATGATGTTCGGACTGCCTGCTATGACTTATGCTATCTACCTTAATACACCTAAAACATATAGAAAGAAAGCCGGTGCTATTTTGGCAGGTGTTGCATTTACTTCGTTCCTGACCGGTATTACAGAACCTTTAGAGTTTCTTTTTCTTTTTGTTGCTCCACCGCTTTTTATACTTCATGCTCTGTTGACAGGTTTGGCACTCGCAGTAGCACAGCTCTTTAATATTCATGCCGGATTCGGTTTTTCGGCAGGATTCATAGATTATGTTATCAACTATAAACTGGCAACCAATCCTTTGCTTATCTTACCACTTGGTGCAGTTTTTGCAGCACTCTATTTTGTACTCTCTTATTATTTGATCAAAATACTGAAACTAAAGATATTGGAGACAGAATTAAAAGAGGATTCCTCAAAGGATGAAGTATCGGATGAAGCACAAGCATTCATCTCTGCACTTGGAGGTACCGAGAATATTGTCAATACCGATGCCTGTATTACCAGACTTCGAATGTCCGTCAATGACAGCTCAAAATTGGAGGATAAAAATTTTATGAAACTGGGTGCAAAAGGTGTAATACGTCCGGATAAAAATTCTATTCAAATTGTTTTGGGAACACGTGCAGAAGGTGTTGCTGAAGAAATAAAACATCTTTTACGAGAGCGCTAATATTTTTCTATATTTCATTTAGTTGTATATCAACCAATACTTGTTATACTTAAATTAGTTAAAAATCAGGATTTATATGTATGCGTAAGATTATGCTTTTTTTATTCCTTATTCTACTTAATGGTTGCTCTTTCAACAGCTTCCTGTTAAAAGGAGAAATAGATAAAGTCACCGTTGTCAAATATACACCATATATGAAGCACCATAGAGCATATTTTTCCAGAGATCGACTTCAAGTGATAAAAAATGGTAAAAAATACCTCTACCTGTATAATGAAAAAAATAACGATTTAATTGTACTCCTTCATCGTAACAATTACTATGTCCTGTATAATCTCTCTCAACCAAAAAGAAAAGCATTTTCCCTCAAGGCGAACTCCGATACTTCTGCATTAAAAAAGTTTAAGAATATGGGATACAAAACCATCCCTTCTCCTGCTTCTAAAGGTTTTATTGTATCCGTGTCTCACAGACGCTATAAAGATGTGAAAACACTCTTGATTGAAGTTAAAGAATATACTGATCTTCAAAAGCTTTACGAGAACAGCATTAAAACCTACGATGCGAGTAAAATAAAAAACATTAAAACAAAATTACCTAAATCTTTGATCATTGATTACTATATACGTCACAAAAAACAGGCAACTACCCATAAACAATTGACTCAACTACAAATAATTGCCAAAAAATTACAAATAAAAGGACCTTCTTTACCATCCCAAAATATCAACACAACAAAAAAAGAACAAAAAGAAGTCAAAGAAGATCCTGATAAAAAGGAATATGCATGGTATGAGTTCGAAGAAAAGGGAGAAAACAAAATTTCTTCTCAAGTACCTTCTGAGAAACCATACAGTTACTATCTTGAAGATGCATCCATCAATGAACTCAGTACTTACATTTCCAAAGATACAACTAAAAACTCTCTTTCATCTTCACAATATAGTGCCCTGAAACAAAGAAAAGTAGTCCTTCAAGAAGAAAAATTGCTTAGGGAAGGTTCATTGGAAGAACTTATTACAGCATACAAAGTCAATAAAAGTCCAAAATACAAAGAACGTATCATGTTACTTATGAAAGAGGAGCAAAAATAAAAAAATACTAAGCATTCGATTCTGTCAAAATAACATTAAACAGGTCCAGACTGATCTTGGTCCCTTTATTTTCCTGACTTCGTATCTTGATCGGTATCATTAACTCATCAGATAATTTTTTAACAATATGCAAACCTATTCCTATCCCTCTATCCTGCTCTTTATAATATCTTTCAAACACTTTTGATGGTTTCTTGATCCCTTTACCGGTATCATTGATAGATAAACTATTTCCCTGCAATATAACATACACCTTGCCATTTGCAATATTATATTTTCCTGCATTACTTAAAAGATTGTCTACAATACGTGTAAATGCATCCTTATTTGTTTTTAAAAATATTTTATCTATAGAGATTTGATAGTGAATATCCGGGTAAAGAACTTTAAAATAATTTATACGATCAGATATAAGCTCTTTTAACGAAAAACTTTCCGATTGTGCAGGCACACCTTTGAGAAAAATACGTAAATTATCTTGCAGTGAAAGTATACTTTGAATATTGTTTTCAAGTCTCTGAATTTTTGGATTGTCTCCTATCTCTTTTTTAAAGAGTTTTAAATTGATCAGCATTGAACTTATAGGAGTATTGAAATCATGTAAAATATCTTTTACAAATTCTTCATTAATACGAAGTGCCCTACGCAGCGGGAAAAGTGCATAAACAGAAAAAAGAAGGGAGATCAACACAGCCAAGACTGAATAAAATAAAAATCTTTTTAAAAGCTTATTTTCCAACTTTCCTACTCTGGACAAAAACAGCACTCTTTCATAGGTAATCTTCATTAAGTATTTATCTGCGGTTGGTACTTTAAAATATGCATAAAAGTTACCATCTTTATAAAGTATGTTTTCTTCTTTTTCTTCTTCTTTATCAATGAAATCTGTTGTAAGATTTTTACACTCCATAGTATAGGCACACAGCTTCATTTCAACATGAATTTTATCTTCTATTTCTTCTTTTTTAACTTGATATTCATTCCAAAAATTAATCGTAAGCAAGACTTCAAAAAGTATCCAAAATATCAAAAAACTTTTAAGGAAGGATTCCAGTTCATATGTCTTCAATCATATATCCCTGAGCCCGTATATTTTTAATCTCAATTCCCAATTTATTCTTTAATTTTGTAAGATTTACCCGTAGTGCATTTGCACTGGGCTGTTCAAGAAAATCCATAAGCGTGTAACTATCTACTATTTTATTTTGTTCCATAATAAGCGTATGGAAAAGATTTTGCTGAACTTCACCCAAACCTATTGTTTGTCCAGACTTCTTCAGTACTCTTGATACAGGATCATATTCAATATCATGCAAATGAATAATATTATCATCATTTTGATATTTACTTTTAATACGTATCACCAGTTCTTCAGGATCAAAAGGCTTTTTTATATAGTCTTCCGCCCCTACTGCAAAACCTTTGGAAATAGACTTTATATCTGTCAATGCCGTAATATAAATAGCCGGTGTATTATCTTCTGCATCTCTAAGTGCAGAAAGGACATCAAAACCATCAATTCCAGGCACATTTACATCTAAAATATAAAGATCATAAGTTTGTGCAAAAGTGAGATCAAATACTTCGGGTCCATTATGTGCAACATCTACCTTATACCCTTCAAGCTCTAAAAACTCTTTAAGACTCTCACACAAAATATGGTCATCTTCAAGTAATAATATTTTTATCATACTACAGTATACAAAAGTAATATTAAGGAAATAGCATTATAAATTTATTTTTTCTTCTTCGGGGACTTCAACACTATGAAAAATGCAACCAGTATCACTGCATAAATAACATAATAATAAACATTATCACTCTGCGGCATTAGCTTACCTCCATAATAGGATCACCAGACTTCACAACATTGTCATTTTTATCTATCTCATCAAACTTACTCTCATCTGTTACCAGAATAGGTGTAACAATATCTTTCGCATTGGCTTTGATATAGTCAAGGTCTACTTTGATAATGGGGTCACCTGCTTTTACTTCATCACCCTCTGATGCCAAACGTTCAAAGCCTTCTCCTTTAAGTGCTACAGTCTCAAGACCGATGTGCACCAACACTTCCAGATCTTGTCTGTTTTTAATGCTGAAAGCATGATTGGTTGAGAATATTTTAGTGATCACACCATCTATGGGTGCTGTAAAAACATCTCCTATTGGATAAATAGCTACACCATCCCCTGCCATTTTCTGAGAAAATACTTCATCATCTACACTTTCTATGGCAATCAGTTGTCCATCTATCGGTGCATGAATTACTCTTGGTTTTCGTTTTAAAAATCCAAACATTCTAACCTCTCTTATATTTTACTTTACCGTTTATAATTGTTGATATGATACTGAAATCTTCATCAAATATAACTATATCCGCATCATACCCGACTTTAAGTTGCCCTTTTTGAATACCCAGTTTCTCTGCGGGTATCTTTGTAACCGCATTTACTGCTTCAATTCTTGTCATAGAGGTATGTTTTGTCATATTTAGCAAAGCTTCATTTAATTTCAAAACAGACCCTGCCAAGGTACCGTTTTTGAGTGTAGCTTTTCCATCACTCACATTTACAGTTTGTCCACCCAGATCATAAGATCCACATTTCATGCATCCTGCACGCATTGCATCAGTTATGAGTATGAGTTTGTCTTTTTTCATTTTATGTGTAAGTTCCAAAGCCGAAGGATGTGTATGTATCAAGTCTGGAATAATGTCACAAGTGATGTCAGAATCAAAAACAGCACCAACAATGCCTGGTGTCCTATGGTGATAAGTGTTCATTGCATTAAAAAGATGTGTAGCATGAGAAATACCCCAGGAGAAACTCTCTTTACTTTTTTCATAACTTGCATCAGAGTGCCCAATGCTCAAAACAATATGAGGATGCTCTTTTGTCAAACTTTTGACAAAATCTTCCGCACCCTCTACTTCGGGTGCAATAGTAATCATTTTAACTTCATTTATATAGTTGTCAATGAGATCTTTAGTGGGTTTCTCTATATACTTTTTGTCCTGTGCACCATGTTTGGAAGCATTGATGAACGGCCCTTCCAGATGAATACCAAGTATTCCGGCACCAGAGACTTTTTTGGCATTTTCTTGAATGTTTTGTAAAGCATTGTCAATAGCCTCAGTTGACATAGTCATAGTTGTTGCTAAAAAAGATGTTGTGCCTGTTTGCATGAGTA
>Ga0190303_1000281_pt1 | contig 20901 bp, 15 predicted proteins | sample 48700701_MG_FD_161672 | JGI IMG/M metagenome (GOLD analysis project Ga0190303, IMG submission 161672) | Hydrothermal vent sediment bacterial communities from Southern Trench, Guaymas Basin, Mexico - 4870-07-0-1_MG | ecosystem: Environmental > Aquatic > Marine > Hydrothermal vents > Sediment ... | reverse complement strand
CGACGGCGCCATACTTGTCCTTTGTTCAGTAGGCGGGGTTCAGTCCCAGTCTATTACGGTTGACCAGCAGATGAAACGGTATAAAGTTCCCTGTATTGCTTTTATCAACAAATGTGACCGGAGCGGGGCAAACCCCGATCGTGTAATCTCTCAACTTAAATCAAAACTGGGACACAACGCCGTGGCAATGCAAATACCCATCGGACTTGGAATTGATTTCAGGGGCGTTATTGATCTTGTCACCATGAAGGCTATCTATTTCGATGGAGATAACGGAGAAAACATTCGTATCGAAAGCATACAGGAATCTTTACTGGAGAAAGCCACGGCAAAACGAGAAGAATTGATCGATGCCGCGTCAATGTTTTCAGACGAACTGACAGAGGCTATTCTCGAAGAAAAGGAGATTTCTGAAGATCTGATCCTGGATGCCGTACGCAGAGGAACATTAACCCGCAAAATAACACCTGTCTTTATGGGTTCAGCTTACAAAAATAAAGGTGTGCAACCCCTTCTTGATGCGGTTACAAAATTGCTTCCATGTCCCGCTGAAGTGAAGAACGAGGCCCTTGACATGGACAATAACGAAACTCCTGTTACCCTGTCCGGTGATTCGGATAAACCCATTGTTGCCCTTGCCTTTAAACTGGAAGACGGACCCTACGGCCAGCTTACCTACATCCGCAACTATCAGGGAACTCTTGCAAGGGGTTCAATAATCGTAAATACACGCAATGGGAAAAAGGTCAAGGTTGGTCGTGTTGTCCGCATGCATGCGGATCAGATGGAAGACATCGAGGCCATCCCCGCAGGATATATCGGAGCCCTTTTCGGGATCGATTGCGCGTCCGGAGACACCTTTATCTCCCCGGGTATCAATCTGACTATGACATCCATGTTCGTGCCTGATCCGGTTATCTCTCTTGCTATAGTTCCGAAAGACAACAAAGCCCAGATTAACATGTCCAAGGCTTTGAACAGATTTACAAAGGAGGACCCCACATTCAAAACTTTTGTTGACAATGAAACGAATGAAACTATTATTGAAGGCATGGGGGAACTTCACCTTGAAGTGTATGTTGAAAGAATGAGACGCGAGTACGGAGCCGAGGTCACAACAGGTCATCCCCGTGTTGCTTACAGGGAAACGATTACCCGGAGGGCCGAGTTCGACTACACACATAAAAAACAAACCGGCGGTGCAGGACAGTATGGTCGTGTAGCCGGTTACATTGAGCCAGCCGCTGAAGGAGATTTTATCTTCGAAAACAGGATAACCGGAGGCTCTATTCCTACACAGTTTATTTCCGCATGTGAAAAAGGTTTTAAAGCATGCCTGACAAAGGGTCCGAAAATGGGATTCCCAGTGACAGGAATTAAAATTGTGATCAATGACGGGGCATCTCACTCCGTTGATTCTTCAGAAATGGCATTTCAGGCGGCAGCACGCGGGGCGTTTCTACAAGGATATGCAAAAGCCAAGGCGGTTATTCATGAGCCCATCATGAAAGTAGTCGTGGAAACACCAACTGAGTTTCAAGGCGCTGTTATGGGACTTTTGAACCAGCGCAGAGGAATGATTGTCGGTTCCCAGGATGAAGGTCATATGAGTGTAATTGAGTCACAGGTTCCCCTTGCCGAAATGTTTGGCTTTTCAACGGTATTGAGGTCATCATCACAGGGACAGGCCCAGTTTACAATGGAATTTGCGCTTTACAGGCCGGTGCCTCAATCGATAGCGGATGAATTAATAGAAACTGCTGCAAAACAAAAAAGAAGTCGCACAATGAATTGATTTAGCAAAAATAAAACGTAACCGTTCACAGGTTCATGGTTCAGCATTAAGGACAAAGGCAGCATTAAAGACCTGAAACCCTCGTCAAAAATGCTCATTTCCGCAAATAATTGCCGATTTGGTTCCGGATTTTGTTTCAGGCCTGACGAAGCTGACGCTTTTCTCGTAAATACGCATCCCAAATGCAGTTCGGGGGCAAGAATGGAACCTTGAACCCTTGAACCTGTGAACGGTTACAATAAAACATCAAACTTCAAAAATCATTAACCTTAAAGACGGGACAATCACTATGCTAAAAAAAGACCTTATTCTTAAAAACCCCCTAAGTCTTCTGGGGTGTGAAACTGAAGATATCGTCCACGAAGGAGGATTCGGCGCGGTGCTTTCACGCGCCGGAGTCGGTAAAACAGCTTTTCTGGTACAGCTTGCCATAAACTCCATGCTGCGGAGTAAAAACGTTCTCCATATCAGCCTGAATGACCCGGTAAAAAAAGTTGGCCTCTGGTATAAAGAACTATTTCATAATCTTGCGGAACAACACAGTCCGGCAGAGATAAAACAGCTTTGGGAGGATATACTTCCCCATAGATTTATTATGACATTCAAAGTCGAAGGCTTCAGCGTACCCAGACTTGGAGAAAGGATTACCGACCTTACGGAACAGAACATATTTCATCCCCGGATGATTATTATTGATGGGTTCCGTTTCAACGAATCAACACGAAAGCCCCTCATCGATTTGAAAGGTCTGGCAGAAAAGCACGAGTTTAATGTCTGGTTTACCGTTACCACACACCGCAATGAAGAACCCGAACCGGACGGTATGCCGATTTCCTTTTCACTTGTTGAAGAACTTTTTGATGCAGTTCTCAAGCTCTGGCCCGAAGGAGCAGAAACACACATAAAAATACTAAAGGGTATTTCCGCCGATAACTCCTCACTGCTCCTGGATTCTTCTACAATGCTGGTAAAAGATAAGAACTAATTTACATGTTCCACTTTTGCTGTGCTTTGCCCGCACTCTTTTCCGTACGTGAATAAAAATCGGAGACATGTGAAGTATTTCATACCATAATCATGAACCATCTCATTTTGCTTTTTACTATACCTCAGCATATATTAACCAAAAGAAAAATGAGTCTGTTGATTCGTGGGGATTTTATATGTCCGCAATCTGCCTGATCATAATCGATTTCACAAAGCAAGATATTTGAAAGGAAACAGGTCATGACTCTTTCTAAAAATAAGATTAGTTTCAGCATTTTTTCTATCTTGTTTTTGTTTTTTCTGCATGGATGTGTTCAAACATTATCATTAATAACCATACCCGTTACCGTAGCCCAACTCGGCGCGACGGCATATCAATCAATTGAAAAAGCAGATATCGATGCTGCGGTAACTTCAGGGGTTACTAAAAAGGAACTGAACAAAATTCAAAATGTTGCGATATTTTTGGGACAGGAAAACACGGAACCACCATTTGGAAGGATAGGTGATCTCGGAGCCGTAGTAGGAGACAACCTGTGCGTAGAATTAACTAAATTGGGATTCAAGGTATATGAGGGAAGTAAATTAAGAAAATTGACCAAAGCAGGTTACAGCGCGAAAAAAATTGCTAACGCAGGGAAAAAATTAGGAGCACAGGCAATTGTCACCGGCAATATTACGGCTGGTCAGAATCGTTCATTCGGTATGCTTGGGATAGGCAGAATGAATACAGTTGTTCAAAGTGTCTCAATGAAAATTATAGGTGTTAGGAAAGCTAATACATTAATGATCATTACGATCAATTATAAAATCGGACAGAACCCGCGAGTTGCGGCAGAGGGCATGGCAATGGTCTTAAAGACAAAACTGGAAGACCCGACTCTGAATGTTGAGAAACTGTTTAAGAAAGAGAAAATAGGATAATTCAATATTGGCAATCTCGTAAAAAGTCATCCACCAAGTCATTGCAAGGAGCGCAGCGACGAAGCAATCTATTAAATACAAGTAGTTACAGTTATTCGAAGATTACGGGTTCCCTTAAAATGGCTTTTCTTGCTGCAGCGGCACACCGCGCTACATCCGGATGAGTATCTTTGAGCGAAGCAATCTGACGCAGGTTATCCGCTGTCCGCGAGATAAGCATAGCGAGATCACCATCAGCTATCTTCAATTTATTGACAATCCGCGCCCAATCGACATTTCCGGCCCACCTGTAAATAGCTACCGAAGCCCAGAATGGGAGGGGATTTACATCGAATCCCGCATCTTTCATCCGTTGTGATATTGGGGCGACGGTTGAGATAATTTTATCACAAGCTGCCAGAAGTTTTTTTGATTGCTCACTTCGTTTTAAAGCAATGTTTGCATCTCTGTCATAAACAAACGGAGCAACAACGGCTGCGAGGAGAGCCTCATTTCTTTTCGGAAAAGCATCATTTGTCAAACATTCGGCGATAAGCAGTGGCTGGTCCAGTCTTAACTGTGAAGTCCACATCCCCTTTTCTGTAAGACGATTGTTACAATTTACGAACCCTTCCGCCTTCAAGAAATTTAAATGTCTCTGAAAATCTTCCCATAAATCCGTTCTTATCTTTTTCTTCATGCGTTCTTTCTGCTGGTAATTGGCGAGAGATCTTTCGAAAATGGCTCTGATATCTTCCGGTGTGTGTGAGAGAAGAAGATTCAATGCCATGGAAAAATCATTTCGAATCCGGCTCACTATTTTTTCCGGCTTCATAAATAAGAGGTCTCTAATGTGTAATATGTCCATATACTTTTGTGGAATAGTAAGCATAAAACCGATATTATCCTGTCCCCGTCTTCCTGCCCTGCCCGTCATCTGGTGAAATTCTACGGCGTTCAGGGGCAGGAACTCACGGCCGTTGAACTGATCCGAATTGAACAGTACAACCGATCTTGCGGGAAAATTAACTCCCGCCGCCACGGTTGATGTGGCAAATACGACATCGAGATGGCCTTTCTTCATCATTGTTTCAACCATGAACTTCCAGGCCGGTAGTTGCCCGCCGTGATGAGCACCCACCCGGCAGCGGCGGAGACTTTGAAGTTGTTCATGATCCTCAAGATAGGGGAAATGATCGAGAATTGCCCGGAGATCTTCGTTAAAGGATTCTTTATCGGTCCGGCCTGGAGCGGTTTTAACAAGATTTACGGCGACATTGCATTCACCCCTTGATTTGAGAAAAAATATTGCCGGGAGAAGCTTGAATTTTCTCAACACCCCGATAATTTCATCAAAAGGAGGGAGTTTATTGCCATGTCGATAGATGTTTGGTCTGTTTCCCAGAAAGGAAACAACTTTCTTGAATATCTTTTTTCCGGTCAGAAGGGGCATAATAATTCCTGACGGGTGGAGAAAAAGAGGATAAAGTGGGACAGGCCGCCTGTCTTCTTTTATCACAATACATTCCCTGCCCCTGATGGAATTCAGCCAGCCGGCGATTTCCCGGCCGTTTCCAACAGTTGCCGACAGGAGCAGTAAATTTATCCTTGCGGGAAGATAGATCATGATCTCTTCCCAGACAACCCCCCTGTCTTCGTCTCCCAGAAAATGTGCCTCATCAAGAATGACCAGATCATAGCCTAGGCTTTCTCCTTTGTGCATTGCATCATAAAGCTGGTTTCTCAGAATTTCCGTTGTGCCGACTATGATGGGAGCTTCCGTGTTATCCTTTGTATCCCCTGTAAGAATCCCCACATTGCCGCGCCCGAAGCTTTCGCCAAACTCCACCCATTTGGAATTGGTCAAAGCTTTCAGAGGTGACGCGTACCAGCATCGGCCACCTTTTCGAAACACATCTGAAATTGCCTCCTTGGCAATCCAGGTTTTCCCAGCGCCTGTTGGCGCTATAACAAGACAGTCCGTTTTTTTGATAGATTCGAGTGCGTGTACCTGGAATAGATCGGGTGTAAATGGCACTGAAGGCGGTTTTCCAATATGAGAAAATATCTCTTTCAATTCAGGTTCGGCCCCGGGCCCCATCCTGAAAGACTTTTTACCGGGAGATCTTGTCTTTATTCTTCCGCCGGACCTCTTCCCCTGATATCGCCGCCTTTTGATTGTCCGGGGGGGAGTGTGATTTTTTAAAACCTGGGACATCTGATAACCCTTCCATTACGGACAAATAAGCTTGATGGCTTCGTAAAAAGCTCTGCTATGCCATCTTATTTGTCTATACGATGAAACAACTACCACAGTTTGTCGGCATCGTAAAGAATGATAGCGCAGATATCTTTTGAAATTGACAAAAACAGACATTGGTATTAAGTATCATTCAAATTTAAAACCTATAAATATTTATGAGTGCGGAGTTATCAAAAGCGATATGGGAAAAAGGGGGGAAAAGAGCGGGATATTCTGGGGATGGTTTGTTGTTGCCGGAGTTTTCATAATACTAAGCGCCAGTTACGGCTCCAGGTATTGCTTTGGTGTCTTTGTCAGGCCCATGTTTGTCGAATACCAGTGGTCCATGACTATTATTTCCTTTGGCGCTTCCATTAACCTCTTTATGTATGCCGTAGGGGGAATTTTATCCGGATGGCTCCTCGATAGAATGGCGCCCAGATGGATCATGACATTCGGGTCGGTTATTGCAGCAACCGGTTTTGTAATGGTGAGCTTTATTCAGACGCCACTTCAGTTCTATCTTTCTTATGGAGTTTTATGCGGCCTTGGATCCGCGGGGATTGGTGTGGTTGTGGGAAGTTCTTCCGTGGGAAAATGGTTTATCAGGAAGAGGGGGGTTGCCGTGGGCATTGCCTCAATGGGAATAGGGGTGGGGACTATGATACTGACCCCGGTGGCAGGTTATATTGTCAAGAATTATGATTGGCGGAACGGATTTATCTTTTTTGGGATTCTGATTCTTATTGTGGGTGTTTTCCTTTCGCAAGTCTTTATGGGTAAAGCAAATCCAGAGTTATATGGCCTTTCGCCGGATGGTGAAAAGGTCCAAAAGGATCAAGAATGGCCCATGTCTGAAACCGGTATTGACTCTAAAGTTTCTCTCGCGCCTGTTTTAACGAATTCCCGCTTCTGGATCCTGGCTATCTGCTTCAGTCTTGCCGTTGTTGCACAGATGATGGCGTTCGTTCATCAGGTAACCTATGCCATTAGTAATAATATCGACAAAATTGCTGCAGCTTCGTCTATAGGTGTTATCGGAATTGCCAGCATCTTCGGAAGATTTTTCTTCGGGTGGTTCAGTGACCGTATTCAAGATGCCAAGTATTCCGCGTCCCTGGGTTTTTTCATCATGGCGGCAGGGATGTTCATCCTGTTGAAGGCGACCACTGCTAAGCTGCTGCTTGTTTATGCCCTTGTTTTCGGATTCGGCTATGGTTGTCTGGCTCCTATGATGCCCATTCTCCTTGCAGATCGATTCGGTCGATACGTTCTTGGGTCGGCCTACGGATGGCTTACTTTTTTTGTGGCTGGTTTTGGAGGAAGCCTCGGCCCTGTTCTTGGTGGGTTCATATACGATAAATTTGGATCATATGCCGGCGCCTGGCTGTTTGATGCAGTTATGCTGCTTGCTGTTGCCCTCGTTATGTTGACTCTTAAGGGAAATGGAGAACAGGATGGCGTTCCGCATGGGCCAGATATGAAGATAGGTTTTAATCCACAGATATCCCCGTAGCATCTGCCGGAGCTACAGGGAATGGTATTTTTTGTGAAGCGAGAAAAATTACAGGTCTACTGGTGGGCCGTGCGAGAATCGAACTCGCGACCAACGGATTAAAAGTCCGCTGCTCTACCAGCTGAGCTAACGGCCCTCCTGCCTAACATGGAAACCAGCATGTCTAACAAGAAGCGCCTTGTATTGTCAAGCAAAAAATATTGAATTGAAACGGGTGTAGTTGTTAAGATTTGTTCATTGTAGCAAGCGGGCATAGATTTCATAGATCATTTTTAACAACATTTTGTTGCGAACTTTGAAAAATAATGACAAATTACAAAGCACAAAATTAAAATGAATGTCAAATGCCAAAAAAATTTGATATTTAGTCATTTGGATTTTAACATTTAGTCCCTTAATTGTAATATTCTTGCCTGCCTGTGCGGTGTACCTGTCTGCGTCGCAAACGCGACAGGCAGGCGCAGACAGGCAAAAATGGCAAAAGAATTTAGTAAGCGTTCACTGAACGTCGAAATTAGAAAATAGAAATTGGAAATTTGGCCTCAAGCTTTTCTCCCGAATTTCTAATTTCCAATTTCAAGCCGTGAACGGCTGCAGGCTTTCAGCTTCGAGCTTTTCCGGCTTGTTCGGGTTAGGGTTGTTTCCTCAACAAAACCATATTTTCCTGTTTTGTGAAAATCTCATATTATGAATTGAGTGTTGTGTTATGAAACATGTTTTGAGGTATACATATGCGTGACATATTAAAAAAGATTCAGGTAAATATGCCCTTCCGAATGCTTGTAGATCGGTATCTTCCCATGGTTTTAGAGGAGAAAATAAATCCAGAAATTGGTTTCGATTGTTTTGTCCTTGACAGCTTCAGAAAAGAGGATTTTCTGAAGGTTGCCGGAATGCTTCGCGATGAGGGATTGACGATTACGTTTCATGCGCCATTTTATGACCTCAGGCCCGGCGCTGTTGACAGAAGGATAAGAGAGGTTACTATAGAACGCCTTAATCAGGTTTTCGAGCTGGTCCCCTGTTTCAAACCAGAATCAATTGTCTGTCACCCTTCTTTCGACAGCAGGTATTATGTTTCCAATGATGATCTCTGGCTGGAAAATAGCAGGGATACATGGATGCGTTTTTTGGCAATGGCTCACGGGATGGATACGGTTATTGTTCTGGAAAATGTATACGAAAGTAACCCGGAAATTTTAAATCGTCTCATTAATTCCTTAAGTAGTAAATTTGATAATATTCGTTTTTGTTTCGATACGGGACATTTTAACGCGTTTTCCAATGCTTCTTTGGAAAAGTGGATGGAGAGCCTGGGGACCTGCATAGGCGAAATTCATCTTCATGACAACGACGGCCGTACTGATGAGCATGCCCCCGTGGGAGAGGGGAATTTTCCATTCCGGCGTTTCTTTGAATTTTTAAGCGAAAGCGATATACGCCCCATCATCACCATAGAGCCACATACGGAAGAAAACTTCCGGCACACTTTAAAAAATATAAAAAACATGAAACTCCTTGATTATTTAGACTAATCTCCCGGGAGGTGTTCAATTTTGCTCAGGTATATCGCAAAAAGACTGGTTTTTATGATTCCCCTGCTTATCGGGATTACCATTATCTCCTTTATTGTAATTCACCTTGCCCCAGGCTCTCCTACGGATCTCCAGACCGAGATGAACCCCCGGGTGTCTGCGGAAATGAAGGAGCGTATCAGAGCCATGTACGATCTTGATAAACCCCTTTATCAGCAATATCTGTCCTGGCTTGGGAAACTTGTTACTCTGGATCTGGGCAATTCCTTTGCCACCGATCACAGACCGGTTTTTGATAAAATATTGGAAAGGATTCCCGTTACTATCATAATTAACGTTCTTTCCATGATCCTTATTATCATTGTGGCCATTCCCATAGGGGTTCTTTCAGCAGTCCATCAGGATTCTCTTTTCGATAAGATTACCGGGGTTTTCGTATTTGTCGGGTTTGCCATGCCGACATTCTGGCTTGCGCTCCTTTTGATGATTCTATTCGGGATACATCTGGGGTGGCTTCCCATTTCAGGCATAAGATCGCTTAATTATGAATATCTTGCTCCAGGAGCCGCTTTTATTGATCTTGTCAAGCATCTGGTATTGCCTGTGCTGCTTTCCGCGTTTGGCGGTCTCGCGGGCCTTTCCAGATATATGAGGGCCAATATGCTGGAGGTTATCAGACAGGACTATATCACAACGGCACGTGCCAAGGGTTTGAGCGAGAGGGTAATTATTTATAAACACGCCCTCAGGAATGCGCTCCTTCCCGTAATAACCATACTGGGACTTTCCGTACCGGGGCTTATAGGCGGCAGCGTTATTTTCGAGACCATATTCGCCATACCGGGCATGGGTCAGCTTTTTTACATGTCGGCCATGTCGAGGGACTACCCCGTCATAATGGGAATATTATTTATCGGCGCCGTTTTGACCCTGATCGGTAATTTAATAGCGGATGTTTCCTATGCCCTGGCAGATCCGAGGATAAGAGTGGCGTAACAAAATGAAGGCTATATTGAAAAGTGAGTTCTGGTACAGGTTTTCGAAAAATCGTCTGACGGTAGCAGGAACTATTTTAGTTATTCTGTTATTTGTTGTTTCTTTTCTTGCGCCGTGGATATCTCCTTATGATCCGGGGGAGATCAATTTGCGGATGGTACTCTCCCCGCCTTCTGGAGGCCACCTTCTGGGAACGGATCAATTAGGGCGTGATGTGTTAAGCCGAATGATCTGGGGTTCAAGAATATCTTTGAAAGTTGGTTTTGTAGCGACGGGAATCGCAATACTGATAGGAGCTGTTCTGGGCGCCCTGGCGGGTTATTACGGAAAATGGGTTGATACGATTATCATGAGATTTGTCGATATCATGCTTTGTTTTCCATCATTCTTCCTTATTCTTGCTGTCATTGCCTTTCTGGAACCCTCTATATGGAATATTATGATTGTAATAGGATTAACGAGTTGGATGGGGATTACCCGGCTGGTGAGAGCAGATTTTATCACCTTGCGGGAAAGGGAATTTGTTCAGGCTGCCAGGGCTATCGGCGCGAGTGATTTCCGGATCATATTTATTCATATACTTCCAAATGCTATGGCTTCTGTACTTGTTGCTGCCACACTTGGAGTGGCGGGGGCGATACTTACCGAGTCAGCGCTGAGTTTTTTAGGTATCGGGGTACAACCGCCTACACCAAGCTGGGGGAATATTCTTACTGCCGGAAAAGACAACATAGATATTGCCTGGTGGCTTTCCCTCTACCCGGGACTGGCAATCCTCATAACCGTCCTGGGCTTTAATCTTCTGGGTGAGGGCATAAGGGATTCTCTTGATCCAAGATTGAGAAACTAAATATATTATATGTTCGAAATAACGAAAGCACAAAGTAAACAATAAGCAAACAGAAAACAGGAGGTTGATCTGTGAAAAAAAAGGGACTGTTAGATGATAAAATCATTGATAAAAGGGTTATCGAAAAGAAATTACGTACAGGAGACATTACAGAAGAACAATTGAACGAATATCTCGACAAACTCCCTGATGTATCTGATAACGCGGAAGAATTTGTCATTGAATTGGAAAATGAAAAATAAAGACAGGTAAAGATAGTATGCTCATGGATTCACATTCGCATATAGAGATGAAGGCCTTTGATAGAGACAGGGATGAGGTTTTAAAAAGGGCAAAGGATGCAGGGGTTGATCTCATAATAGCCGTAGGCATAGATCTGGCAGATTGTGAAAGGGCCATTTCCATTGCTGGTAAATATGATGAGGTTTATGCTGCCGTTGGCATACATCCTCATCACGCGAAAGAAATCGATGAAAAAACTTACGATTCTCTCCGGGAAATGGCGAAACGCGAAAAAGTGGTTGCCTATGGAGAAATAGGCCTCGATTTTTTTCGAAATCTTTCCCCAAGAGAAATTCAGATAAAAAGGTTTAGAGAGCAGTTAGATCTGGCCGGCGAACTCGGATTGCCCGTCGTCATTCATGACAGGGAAGCCCATTCGGAAACGCTGAAAATGTTGGAGAAATGGAACGGGGATAAAAGAGGAATCATTCATTGTTTTTCCGGTGATTACGCAATGGCTAAAAAATGTCTCGATATGGGGTTTTACATTTCCATACCCGGCACTATTACATTCAATAAATCTGAAATGCTTCGGGAAGTTGTGAAAAAGGTGCCGATTAGCCGTCTTCTTGTGGAAACGGATTCACCATTTCTTACACCTCATCCGAAGAGGGGAGAAAGAAACGAACCTGCCAATGTAGTTTATACAGCCCGAAAGGTTGCCGAGATAAAGGATTTGCTCATAGAGGATGTAGAAAGAATAACATCGAAAAACACGTTAAATGTTTTTGGCATTGGGAAATATGAACAGGAGTCCTGTTATGGAAGATAAGACATTGCATCTTATAATTTTAGATAGTAATCCGGATGATGCGGGATTAGCGGTAAGAGAACTTGAGAAGGAGGGTTTTGCTGTAGAGTGGAGCAGGGTGGACACGGAGGATACTTTCAGGGAGGCTCTTGCGGGAAGTCCCGATCTTATTATCCTGGCCGACTGTAACATTCCCTCTTTTGACTGTATGGCAGCTATCAATGAAGCGCGGCAATCCGCGATTCCCTTGATCATTGTCTCAGGAACAACAGGCGGGGAGTTTGCTGTGGAATGCATGAGATCAGGGGCCACGGACTATGTTTTAAAAGACAGGCTTTCTCGTCTGGGTCCTGTGGTGAAGCGGGCGCTTGATGAGGCGGAAGAACGCCGGAAACGACGGGAGGCGGAGGAAACGTTGCGGGAATCGGAGCAGAAATATCGTTCCCTGGCATCGACTGTAGATTCCATGTACCTTGTAGATAAGAATTGCCGTTTCCTCTTCGTTAATGAGCATTACCGGGCAAGACTTGGACGGGAATTCGAAGATATTATTGGTAAACCTTACAGTGAGTTTCACTCTGAGGAGGGGGCAAAGAAGTTTGCTGAAAAAGTGGCATCGGTATTTGAGACCGGCAGGCCAATCCAGCATGAAAACAGAAGTCGCAGGGATAACACCTGTCATCTTCGCACATTGAGCCCCGTTAAGAATAGAGACGGCAAAACAACGTCTGTAACAGTGGTCTCAAAAGATATTACAGAACTTAAGCAGGTGGAAGAGGTATTGCGGAAGAGTGAAGAAAAATACCGCAGCCTGGTGGAAGATATAAGTGAAGTGATCTATTCGTTAGACGAAAATGCAGTTATCACCTATGTAAACCCCAATGTCGAATCTATTGGCGGTTATAGTCCCTCCGAGATTGTTGGCAGGAGGTTCACAGATTTTGTTTATATGGGAGACATTCCGGATAGGATGAAAGCATTTCAGAATGCTATATCAGGTGACAACAAGGCGACTGAATATCGAATGTTGACAAAATCCGGTGAAATACGCTGGATAAGAACCAATGCTCGACCCATCATAGAGAATGGTCGTGTCGTCGGAATACGGGGGGTGCTGATTGACATCACCGACCGCAAACAGGCAGAGGAAGCCCTGCACAAGAGCGAAGAAAAGTACCGTAACATTCTTGAGAGTATTGAAGAAGGATACGCGGAACTTGATCTTGCCGGCAATTTCACCTTCATCAACCCTGCAGTATCCAAGCTATTTGGATATTCACGTGATGAATTGTCTGGCATGAACAACAGAGAATACACCACACCGGAAACCGCCAGAGGAATGTATGAGGTCTTCAGTAAAATTTACCGGACGGGAAACCCTGCAAAGGTAGTGAACTATGAGATTATTGCGAAAGACGGCAGCAAGAAGATCATTGAAATGTCTGCTTCACTGATGAGAGATTCAGAAGGTAAGCCGACGGGATTTCGTTGTCTCGGAAGAGATTATACGGAACGTAAGAAAAAAGAGGAGGAGATGCAAAAGCTCGAAGCCAAGCTCCATCAGTCACAAAAAATGGAATCCATTGGTACGCTGGCTGGTGGCATAGCACATGATTTCAATAACCTACTCATGGGCATTCAGGGGAATGCCTCTCTTGCGCTTCTGAACATGGAACCCACCAATCCATATTATAAAAATCTGAAAATTATTGAACAGCTTGTTCAAAGCGGCGCGGAACTTACGAGACAATTGCTGGGGTTTGCCAGGGGCGGTAAATACGAAATCAGACCGACAGACCTGAATGAACTGGTCAGGGAAAATTCGAGTATGTTTGGCCGCACAAAAAAAGAAATAAATATTCACACGAAGTACGAAAAAGATATCTGGACGGTAGAGGTGGATCGGGGACAGATTAACCAGGTTTTGTTAAATCTCTACGTCAATGCCTGGCAGGCAATGCCGGGAGGCGGCGAGCTATATATTAAAACAGAGAACGTCACGCTTGATCGAAACTATGTAAAGCCCTACAACGTTGAACCAGGCAACTATGTCAAGATATCCGTAACAGACACCGGCGTGGGGATGGATGCGGAGACGGAGAAGAGGATATTTGATCCTTTCTTTACCACCAGGGAGATGAGCAGAGGCACCGGATTAGGATTGGCTTCAGCATACGGCATTACAAAGAATCATGGCGGCATCATAAATGTTTACAGTGAAAAAGGCAGAGGAACAACCTTTAATATCTACCTGCCTGCATCGGAAGCAGAGGTCGTGGATCAGATGACAGCAGTCGGAGACGAACAGCTTCTGATGGGCAATGAGACGATTCTCCTTGTGGATGATGAGGATATGATTATTGATGTCGGGGAGGCGGCTCTGCTGACTTTGGGTTATGATGTTTTGCTGGCGAGGAGTGGGAAAGAAGCTGTTGAGATTTACAGAGAAAACCATGATGATATTGACTTGGTCATCCTCGATATGATCATGCCCGAGATGAGTGGCAGTAAGACATATGACAAGTTGAAAGAGATTGATTCTGGAGTAAAGGTTCTTCTCTCGAGCGGATACAGCCTGAATGGCCAGGCAAGGGATATCCTCTCTCACGGATGTAATGGTTTTATACAAAAGCCATTGAATATCCAGAATCTCTCACGAAAGATCAGGGAGGTTCTGGAACAAAAAATACAACCTTGATTTTTACTTGATTATTTTCGAAAACCGGAGTAGATGGTGTAAAAATTAAATAAAGATTCAGGGGTGCCCCTATGGGTTTGTTACGATAAACTCTGAGGCTGAGAAAATACCCTTTGAACCTGATCTGGGTAATGCCAGCGTAGGGAGTTGAAACGGGAATTTCTAAGGGGCATAGCCGGAAAAGGTTATGGCCCCTTTTTAGTTTCACATTTCAGGGTTCAAGTTTAGGGTGAGGGCTTGTCATTGACCAATGGGAAAACAAATCTTTATCATTTCCAACGGGATCATTAATGATTCTGAATTTATCAGACGAAGGTTGAAGGAGGCGAATTCCCCCATCATTATATGTGCCGATGGCGCAGCGAGACATTTGCGCCCGCTCAATGTCATCCCGGCATTTATTATCGGAGATATGGATTCAATTGATAATGAAACTGTGCGTTACTTTGATAAAAAGGGGAGCACGATACTGACGTATCCGGGGGATAAGGACGAAACGGATACACAGCTTGCCATCGAATATGCATTGAAGCTGCAGCCCGATGAGATTTTTATTTTCGGCGCCCTGGGAGGAAGAATCGATCATACCCTTGCAAATATTTCTCTTTTAATCATGGGCGTGAAACAGGGTATCGATATAAAGATTATTGATGAGACGTGTGAGATCTTTATCGTGAATCAACAAAGTATCGTTGAAGGTGAAGCGGGTAAGACCGTTTCCCTCCTTCCTTTATCTTCCGAAGTTGCCGGCGTTACACTGGAAGGGTTTGAGTACCCCTTATCGGGTGGTGTTATGGAGATTGGAAGACCGTATGGGATCAGCAATAGATTAATAGCTGAAAAGGGGATTATTACTGTGAAGTCAGGTTACCTCCTTGTGATCAGGAACTTCAAAGTTTGAGGCTACGGGTTGCAACTCATTCCTCATTGCTCGTTGCTCAGTCCTTGCAGCTTTACTGGTTTGGTGATTAATCTATGCAAAAAGAGAAATAGAGAGAGGAACTTATGGATTTAAAAAAAGTATTGACTATAGCCGGTTCCGATTCCGGCGGCGGGGCTGGGATACAGGCGGATCTGAAGACGATTACCGCCCTGGGCGGTTTTGGAATGAGTGTCGTTACTGCCCTGACGTCTCAGAATACCCTTGGTGTGCAGGGGATTCATGAAGTCCCCGTCGATTTTGTGGAAAAGCAGTTTGATTCGGTTGCTACCGATATTGGTATCGATGCGGCGAAGACGGGTATGCTTTCCAGTTCTGAAATTATGAGAGTTGTTGCAAAAAAGATCAGAGAATACGGGATTGAGAAACTTGTTGTCGATCCTGTTATGGTGGCCAAAGGGGGAGCCATGCTGATCAGAGAAGAGGCCAAGAAGACACTGATTGAAGAACTCTTACCGTTATCTTTTGTCATCACGCCGAACATTCCCGAAGCGGAAGAACTGACGGGAATGAAGGTATCTACCGTTGAAGATATGAAAAAGGCGGCTGAAATAATCTACGGAATGGGCGCCGGAAACGTTCTCGTAAAAGGGGGACACATGCCGGGAGATGCCCTGGATATCTTCTATGACGGGGAAATATTTCATGAGTTCGTATCCGGAAGGATAGACACAAAGGATACACACGGTACGGGGTGCACGACTTCCGCCGCCATAGCCACCGGCCTCGCCCAGGGAATGACCGTATATGAAGCAATAAAAAGAGCAAAGGATTATATTACGACGGCCATCCGGTTTTCCCTTCGTATCGGCGGTGGGCACGGGCCGACAAATCACATGGCGTATGTTTTCAGGGAATGTGAGCGATACCATTGTATTAAGGAGTTAAAAGAGGCCATACGGAGATTAACGGATGCGAAATGCGGTAGTATTATCCCGGAAATCCAGTCAAATTTCGTTTATGCCCTTCCGTATGCCGCCGAGGCGGAAGACGTCGCGGCCATACCGGGGAGAATGATTCGCGTCGGTGAGGAAGCAAAAACTCTTTATGATCCTGAGTTTGGCGCCTCGAGTCATGTCGCCGGGATTGTGCTTACTGTTATGCAGTATAATAATGAATATCGTTCGGCTATGAATATCAGGTTTTCAGAAAATATCGTAAAGATATGCAGGAACCTGGGATATACAGTGGATCATTTCAGCCGGTCAGATGAACCGGAAGAAATAAAAAGAAAAGAGGGTTCTTCTCTGGAATGGGGTACGAATATTGTTTTATCAAAATGTGATACTATCCCGGACATGATTTTTGATCGTGGCGACATAGGGAAGGAACCGATAGTCCGGATCCTGGGCAGGAATCCTGATGAAGTGGCGGACAAGGCATTGAATGTATCTAAGGCGGTAAGGGCTAAAAAGGTAAAAGGCTAAAGGGTTTTCCCTTGTACCTCGATCCTTGTGCCTTGCACCTTTTCACTGAAAAAAGAGGAGGTTCAAAATGGAACTGAATGAAATAGTAATAACGAAGGCAATTATCGACCGGTTTTCTCAGAAGTTTATGGAATATACCGAGGTTGATGTGGCTATTGTGGGAAGCGGTCCCGCCGGTCTTGTGGCTGCCTGGTTTCTGGCGAAGGCCGGAAAAAAAGTTGCGATTTTTGAGCGCAAGTTGAGCATTGGCGGCGGCATGTGGGGCGGCGGCATGATGTTCAACGAGATAGTGGTACAGGAAGAGGGAAAAGAGATTCTCGATCTGTTCGGTATCAAAACGAGAGAATATGAATCGGGCTACTATACTGCAGATTCCGTTGAAGCCGTTACCACGATTTGTTCCCATGCGGTGAAGGCAGGCGCAAGGGTCTTTAACTGCATGAGCGTGGAAGATGTGATCATTCGTGAAGGTCGCGTGACCGGTCTTGTAATTACCTGGTCTCCCGTGGAAATGGCGGGACTCCATGTGGATCCGCTGTCTATTTTTGCAGAACATATAATCGATGCGACGGGACATGACACAGAGGTGCTCCGTGTAATTGAGCGTAAGGCGGATATTGTATTGAATACGGAGACAGGAAGTATTCTTGGTGAGCGTTCCATGTGGGCCGATAAAGCGGAACGACTCACTATTGAGAACACGAAAGAGATCTGTCCCGGTGTGTTCGTGACCGGAATGGCCGCCAATGCCGCTTTCGGTGGTCCCCGGATGGGGCCTGTCTTCGGCGGGATGCTCCTTTCCGGTAAAAAAGTCGCCGAGTTAATTACTTCAGAGGAGGGATCGCCTTTCGAGGAGACCCCGGAAGATTTTGATACCTGGTTCAGCAAGAATAAAGTGGTGTTTGAATCGGAACTGTTAGCTGAAAAGTATTTTATAACCGAGCCGGAAGATACTGTCAGCATCGGTATCGGGAGCGGATTGTTTGATGAGAGGCTGGGCATTAAATATGGAGTGGAACCCACAGAGGGTATGGCTGCCCTGGCAAGAAAAAGAGGTGTCAATGTAAAAATCGGCACGGCGGAAAATGTTCCGTACGAGGATGAGAAATTCGGCACGGTTTTATTGGGAACGGTATTGAGTTATGTGAAGGATCGCAAAAAGGCGGTAAGTGAAGCATACCGGATTTTGAAACATAATGGTCATGTTGTCGTGTCGTTTCTGGCACGGGAGGGTTCCTACGCAATGATGTATGATCTGGCCTATATAAGAAGAAGTCATGATCCTGAAACGGCTCCGAAAGATCCCTATCCTATCAAATTTATCGAAGAGACAAACTGGTGTTCCACGAGGGAAGTTACTGATCTGTTGAAGGATGCCGGATTTGTTGATTTGAAATATATTCAAACACTTACGAGGCATCCGAAGTATACAAATGATGAGGTTGAAGAACCGACAGAAGGGTATGATAGAGGAGATTATATAGTCGTTCAGGGACGGAAACCATGAGAATCTCGGGAAAATTAAGAAAAGATGCCGGACATATATGGAAAAAGATATTCGAGCATCCCTTTGTAGTTGAACTTTACAGCGGCACCCTGCCAATGGAAAGGTTTCGATTCTATGTGCTTCAGGACTATAATTATCTCGTGAATGCAATTAAAAATTTCAGTATCATTTGCTCAAGGGCGGATACTGCAGATGTTGTGAAGGAGATTGCTGACGTGATACATCTGGAAGCAACAAGTGAATTTAATGGATATGAAGAGTTGCTTAATAAACTGGGTTATAAAATAGAAGATGCTATGAATGTGGATGCCTTCCCCATAAATGTATCCTATCGAAGTTTTCTTCTCGCAACGAGTTCATTGAGACCATATCAGGAATCCATTACTTCTGTTCTACCGTGCTTCTGGTCATACTCGGAAATTGCAAAACACCATAGAGATAAATTGAGTGAAAACAAAAACGAGATATATGTTGAGTGGGCATCGGTCTTTTTATCGGGAGATTATCTTAATCTCGTGAATAAGCTCAGGAATCTCGTAGATACTTTTTGTGAAGATTATCCATATAGAAAACTGAGAGATATTTTTATCACTGTTAGCAGATTTGAATATATGTATTGGGATGCTGTCTACAAGATGGAGAGCTGGCCTGTTTAAAAGGAATTTTAAGATGACACAGTTGGAAATTGCCCGAAATGGTAACATATCGGAAGAAATGAAAATATGCGCCGGGCGGGAAGGGGTGCCACCCGAATTTATCCGTAAAGGCGTTGAAGAAGGCAATATTGTGGTGGTCAGAAACAACAGACATACCGACATTCTGCCCCTTGCCATAGGGAAAGGTCTCAGAACGAAGATCAATGCCAATATCGGAACATCGAAAGATTTGGTCGATCTGAATCTGGAATTAAAAAAGATTGAAATAGCAGAGTCTGCCGGAGCGGATGCGGTAATGGACCTTTCTACCGGCGGTGATGTGGGAAAGATCAGGGAAGAGATCGTTAAAGCCTCATCCCTTGTTGTCGGGACCGTTCCCATATACCAGGCTGCCACGTTCATGCTGAATAATGAAAAAGCCATCGTAGAGATGACCGCCGACGATATGTTCAGGGTTATTAAAGAAAACGGTGAAGATGGTGTTGATTTTATTACCGTTCATTGCGGTGTAACGATAAGAAGCGCAGACTGCGTTAATTCGGAAGGGCGTCTTCTCGGAATCGTCAGCAGGGGAGGGTCTATTCTTGCAAAATGGATGGATTATAATGGGAAAGAAAATCCGCTGTATGAAGATTTTGACAGGTTGCTTGAGATTGCAAAAACCTATGATATGGTCTTAAGCCTTGGCGATGGTCTGAGGCCCGGATGTTTAGCTGATGCGACCGACAGGGGACAGGTACAGGAACTTATCTTATTGGGTGAATTAAGCAAGCGGGCAAGAGCTTACGGCGTTCAGGTGATGATTGAAGGGCCGGGACATGTGCCCATCAAAGAAATTGAAGCCAATGTTACACTGCAGAAGAGTCTGTGCCATAATGCGCCTTTTTATGTTCTCGGTCCCCTTCCGACGGACATTGCTCCCGGTTATGATCATATTACTTCGGCGATAGGCGGAGCCATTGCAGGCTCGGCCGGAGCTGATTTCCTCTGTTATGTCACTCCGGCGGAGCATTTAAAACTTCCCAATCTGGAAGATGTGAAAGAAGGGGTTATCGCTTCAAGAATTGCCGCCCATATTGCCGATATTGCAAAGGGTTTCCCCGGTTCTTTTGAAAAGGACATGCTTATGGCAAAGTACAGGAAAGAATTCAACTGGGAAGGTCAGATAGAAATGGCGATTGATCCGGACAGGGCCGGGAGATTCCTGGAGAAGAGTAAAAGCGCCGGAGATGAGGGCTGTACCATGTGTGGAGAGTTCTGTGCCATAAAGCTGGGCAAGAGGAGGAGTGTATGAAGATCACGAAGGACGTTAATTATCTTCGTGTTCTTCGTGATAATTAATAATAAAATTGTTGAAGCTAATGACATTGGAACGCTACTGCAAAAACCGGGTTAATAAACGAAGAGCATGGAACCGGAAAAACTGATCATTTTCAAATATTCGGGGACATTGAGCCTGGACACCGTTCTGTTCACAAGGCCCGGGAATTTGATGAAGGAGTTGAGAGGAAGCGGTTTGGTGGACCTGGGCATAACAAGTCCTGAGATCTCCTGGGAGGAAATTGTTAATCCCACCTGGGAAGAAGGAAGCGCCGCATCTTTCGGCTACAAGAAAGTGATGGCAAAGAGAGTAAAAGAAAAATTCTCTTCGGGAATATCGGATGAAATAATTATCCTCGCCGCCCCCCGGTTTGTCGAGAGTTATCTTGGCCATTCCAGTGTGGATAAGCAGTGGAAGCACATCTTTCGAATATTGGACGAACATCCAGGTGTTTGCAGGGTCATTGCCACAGACCATTATGCCGAGGCAACCGGC
>Ga0190303_1000280_pt1 | contig 20922 bp, 20 predicted proteins | sample 48700701_MG_FD_161672 | JGI IMG/M metagenome (GOLD analysis project Ga0190303, IMG submission 161672) | Hydrothermal vent sediment bacterial communities from Southern Trench, Guaymas Basin, Mexico - 4870-07-0-1_MG | ecosystem: Environmental > Aquatic > Marine > Hydrothermal vents > Sediment ... | reverse complement strand
TCTGAAGAAGTTGAAAAAGCAAAGTACAGAACAATTGTTTCAGGATTTAATTATACGCATAAGGTAGATGATTGTTGGAATATATCTCTAAATGCAGGATATCAAATTTCATCAAAATATAATTTGCTAAACGGAAATGATACGGTCTATGAATTTGACGTAAAAAATTATTTTTTAGTTGGATTAAAATTAAAATTTGAATTATTAAACAAGAGAAATTAAAATAGAATAATATGAAATTAAAAAAAGTGTATTTAAAAATTATTACAGTGATTTTTATAACAGCTGTAGTAGGTTGTTCAGGAGATGATGATGATGATGATTATGGAAATTGGGTTGAAAGTTCAACTTTTGATGGTTACGCTAGAGGAAACTCAGTGGCCTTTGTTATAGGAGACAAAGGATATTTAGTAACAGGGTACGATGGAGACGATTATCTATATGATACTTGGGAGTATAATTCAGAAGGAGATTATTGGGTACGAAAAGCAGATTTTCCAGGGATTCCTAGAAGTGGCGCTGTTGGATTTGAATTAAATGGTAAAGGATACTTGGGTACAGGGTATGATGGAGATAATGAATTAAAAGATTTTTGGCAATATGACCCAACCTTAGATCAATGGACACAAAAAGCTGATTTTGGAGGTACAGCAAGGTATGGAGCAGTTGGATTTTCAGTTTCAGGCAAAGGATATATTGGCACAGGGTATGACGGAAGCGAGTTAAAAGATTTTTGGAGTTATAATGACGCTACCGATACTTGGGAGCTTTCTATAGGGTTTGGAGGTGAAAAACGTAAAGACGCTACTGTATTTATAATTGGAGATACTGCCTATTTGGGATCAGGAATTCATAATGGAGCTTATGAAAATGACTTTTATGCCTTTGATGGGACAACAGAAACATGGACACGTTTAAGAGATTTAGATGATGAGGATGAAGATTATTCAATCTTATTAAGTAGTGGTGTTTCATTCTCATTGAACGGGAAAGGATATTTTGTTACAGGTGAATCAGGAGGATTAACAACAGTAAATTGGGAATACGACCCAGCAACTGATCTTTGGGAAGAACAACCTAATTATGAAGGAAGTGCACGTCAAGACGCATCGGCATTTTCATTTGGCAATAAAGCCTTCGTTCTTATGGGTAGAAGTGGAAGTTATTATTTCGATGATATTTGGGAATATAAACCTAACGAAATTGTAGAAGAAAATGATTAATTGTTAGTTAATTGAGTATTGATTATTGTTTTAGGGGTTAAACAAACTTTTGTTTAGCCCCAAAACTTTAAAAAACTTCAAAAGCAGAGTTTTAAAAGAACTTTAACTTAATGATGTATATTTATAATTATTCTTTATTATTTTTGTTTAAAATAGGAACAGTTAATTGAAAATAAATTTAAAAAATACACCTTCATCAGTAATCCACATTTTATGTTGGATAATTATTCTTTTAATAAGTTTAATAACTTTTTATAATAGGTTTAATGTATTCCCAAATAATAATGATTTTATTTATAGGATGTCATTTAATATTATCCTTTTTTATTTAAATTACAGCTTACTTGTTCCAAATCTTTTGTTGAATAAAAAAATACTTTTATATGTAATTGTTTCTTTCATATTTATTGTTATTTCAGTTTATATAAGCCAAAATGTAATACCATTTAATCAATTCAATTCAAATTTCAGTAAAGGAGATGAAATTATTGGACTTAGAGATAAAAGAATTGCAATAAACCATACAGGTGAAAATTTTAGAGCCCCAATCCAAGGCTTAGTTACATTTTTATTGTTTGCTGTAAGTGCCAGTATAAAACTGGTTTCTGAGTGGTATAAAAATGAAAAAATAAAAACACAGGTAGAGACTCATAAAATAACAGCAGAACTTTCTTTTCTAAAAGCTCAATTAAATCCACATTTTTTATTTAATTCCCTCAATAGCATTTATTCTTTAGCTAATAAAAAATCTGATCACACAACAGATGCTATTGTTACATTGTCTGAATTAATGCGTTATATGATTTATGAAACGGATAAAGAATTTGTGTCTTTACAAAAGGAAATAGATTATATTAAAAACTATATTTCACTTCAAAATTTACGTTTAAAAGATTCAAGTGGAGTTCGGTTTAATGTTCATGGAAATTTAGATCAGAATATTGAGCCACTGCTTCTTATTTCATTTATAGAAAATGCTTTTAAGTATGGAACTGATTATACAGGAAAAACCAATATTAATATTAAAATAATAGCAGAAGAAAATAATTTAACTTTAAAAGTGAGTAATTACATATCTTTAAAGGAAAAGAATAATCTAAATTCTGGCTTTGGGATACAAAATATTGAAAATAGGTTGAATTTACTATACCCTAATTCACATACATTAAAAATTGAAGAATTAAATAATTTGTACAAAGTAGAATTATTGTTAAAATTGAAAAACAATGAGATGTTTAATAATAGATGATGAACCACTAGCTGTAGAATTGTTAGAAGATTTTGTTTCTAAAATTTCAGCTTTGAAATTAGTCGCCACTTGCTCCAGTGCCATAGAAGCATCAACAATCCTTCAAATGAATGAAGTTGATTTAATTTTCTCAGATATCGAAATGCCTGATTTTTCAGGGGTTGAATTTATAAAATCGTTAGACGTAAAGCCGTTATTTATTTTCACAACTGCCTATTCTCATTATGCCGTTGAAGGATTTAATTTAAACGCTGTAGATTATTTAGTGAAGCCAATTCCTTTTCATAGGTTTTTAAAAGCGGTAAATAGAGCACAAGAACTTTTTTTATTGAAAAATGAAGAAATTAAACCAAAAACACAAACTCTAAATTCACCAAACTTTATTTTTGTAAAATCCGATTATGAAAATGTAAAATTAAATTTTGATGATATAAAGTATTTTGAAGGCTTAAAAGATTATATAAAAATATTTTCTACATCTCACAAGCCTATTTTAACCTTGAGTAATTTTAAAAATATTGAAGAAAAATTACCGAATGATGTATTTGTACGAGTGCATAGGTCCTATATAGTTTCATTAAAGCATATTAACTCTGTTCAGCGAAACAGAATACTTATTGATGGCGTTAGAATCCCTATTGGTAAAAACTATAAAGATGAATTTATTAGGAGAATTGGAGGGTAATTAAGTAAAAAGGAATATTGATTTAACTTAAGTTGCATAAATCGTGTACTTCTAAGAGTACTTTTTTAATTTTTATATCTGAAAAATTAAGTTTCTTTAAAATAAGAGATGCTTCTAAAAGTTCTTTTATTAAAATTACATCGTGTTCAATAAGTAATTTTTTTTCTCTTTTTGTAAGCGTAGTTAATGTGGTTATCGGGTAGAGCCCATATTGATCTATATTTTTAGAAATCCCATTATTTTTTGGGTAGTCCCAGCTTAATAATATCAATCCGGCACATTTTCCATAATTGATTGCATCTTCAGTAAACCGAGTATTAGTTACAAGCCATCCTTGTTTTAAAAAGGTTTTTTTATTAGGATTTGCATTCCATTTTTTCTGCACATCTAAAAATCTTGAATTTATATACAAAGGAATTATCACATTGCTTACCGTTTTAATATTTGAATGAAATTTACATTCTATGGTATATGTATTCCCTTCTTTTTCAGCCAAAACATCAATTTCATGACTAATACATTCACCCTGTAATACAACGCTAATTTCTGTTTTGTAACCTTTTTGTTTTAATAATGCACCTATTAATCGTTCAAATGGATAACCAGTAGGTCCTAGGTCAAAAATTGCTTTTTTTAAACTGTATTTTGAAGCGTAGATACGACTCGATCTTTTTAATAAGCGAAAGGCTTTTTTATAAACTTCTTTTGAAGTAATTCCATTGTAAAGCTGAGGTGTTATAGTTTCAATAATAGAGTTTATATCATTGCCTGACGCACCACTTTTTTGGAGTGATTTTTTTAGTTTCTCAAATGAAAATTGTTCTAATTCACCTGAATATTTTTTAATAAAAAAAGGAGCATTACTCATATTAATTAGTTTTAAAACCTCAATATTTCTGTCATAATTCCAAACCGTATTAAATCAATTTGATTATTAAAATAGATATTATAATAATCCATACCGTGATAAAATTGTACAAACAGCCCAATATCTTCTAAAAATTTTGGATGATAATAAAATGTAAAACTTGCATTTACGCGATCGATATCAAAAGTATTTAAATTATTGTAATTATCTAACATTAAGATGGTTTCTACCTTTAAAGAAAAGTTTGGGTTATCATTTTTATCAGAATTAATAAAAGGTAATTTAAATGCCGTAAATGTATTGTGCCAACGAAGTCCGCTATATTGACCGTGTAATTCCTCTAACATCCAACTTTTAGGATGAACTTCAATAGAACTTTTAAAAAACTTAATAGCGTTTAAATTATTACTATGTGATGTTTTTATAATCCCTATTTCAAAATAATTAGTTGCAAAATTCCCTGATTGCAGGTTAATATTTCCATTTTCATCATAAAAATCACCATCTTGACCATTAGAATGATGTGCAAACCTCCCAAAAAGTGTATTATGAGTTTTTGATTCTTTAGCACCCATTACATAATAAAATGAAACTTGAGGCATATAACTTGGTGTTTGCACAGGGTAAGATTCTTTATTATACATTCTAATAATCACTTGAGAAGTAAGTGCAGCCATTAATCTAGAATCTTTTCTTTGTCGTATAATAAAGCTTGGACTAATATTGGCTTCAAACATTAAAGGTGCTATGTTTCCTATATCTGTTGGAAACGTTACGTAACTATCTGTTTGATTAACCAATGCTATTTTTGAGATATCAAGCGTTGGAAAATTATCTTTATTTTCTTGTGAGTACACATTATTTAAAAATAAAGAGACAATTAAGACATTATAAATAAAGTTTTTCATTTTTAAAAATAAATAACTTTTATATTTTTAGTTGTTGTTTCTTTTAATTCAAAACTAGCTTTAGAGAATTTAGGACGATTTCTCATTCCTATAGATTCATAGTTTGAAAATCCAATACCTTCTTTTGGAAGCATAAAACCTTTGTCCACTTTGCCATTCTCATTCTCATCGTGAAGAATGTTAATAGCATATTTCCCCTTTGGTAAATTAGTGAAAGTTATGACTGAAGCACCTTCATTTATAGAAGAAATTCCTTTTTTGTAATATCTTTTATATTTTTCATCAGGAATAGAACCTTCTTTGTTATACAACGCAAATTGTACTACTCCTTTTGAGTTTCGTAAGTCTTTTACGGTTATTGTTAATGAATAAGTTTCTTTATTCTTTTGAAGGTTAAAAGACATTAAAATAATTGCTATTACCAGTATAAATATTTTTTTCATTAGTTTAATTTGTTTTTTTATAACTCCAAACAGCTAAACCATTCATTACAACGGCATAAACAAGAGTTTTAATAAATTGAGGCAATATATCAACAAAGCCCGATCCTTTAAGCATCACCATTCTCATTATTTCTACATAGAATTTTATAGGGTTAAATTCTGTTAAAAACTGAGCCCATTGAGGCATACTTTCTATAGGTGTAAAAAGACCACTCATTAAAATAAATATCACAATAAAAAACCAAGAAATAAACATAGCTTGTTGTTGTGTATCTGTATAATTAGAAATGAATAATCCCATACCTAAAATAACTAAAATATAAATTGATGTGTACAAATACATTAACCCTAAACTACCCACCATAGGAACATTAAATAGGACTCTTGCAATAATTAACCCAATAGTTAATAAAAGCATTCCTAGAACCCAAAAAGGGAATAACTTACCAATAATAAATTGATATTTTTTTATAGGTGTCACATTCATTTGCTCTAAAGTTCCAATTTCTTTTTCACGAACAATATTCATCCCAGAAAGGAATAGAGTTATCATAGTTACCAGTAAAACTAAAATGCCAGGAACCATAAAAGTTTTATAATTTAATGTTTTATTATACCAAAAGGAAGTAATGCTAGTAATGCTTTTAGGTTTATTAATAAAGTCTGATGGCTGCATTAAATTAGCTTGAGCATTTTTGTTAAAACTTCTAATAATTTGGTTGATATATACATTTTCAACACCAGCGGCTGCACCATCAATTGCGTTAATAATTACAGCTAAATTTATTTTTTTATTTTTTAAAAGATCACGTTCAAAATAAGATGGAATTTCTAAAATAACATCAATATCTCCTTTTAGCATTGCTGAGTTTGCAATTTTTTCAGAAGGAAAATCTGTAATTACATTAAAATATGTAGATGCTTCAAATTTTGCTATTAATGCTCTTGAAAAAGAAGTGTTATCGTTATCAATGTAAGAAAATTTTATATTTTTTATTTCAAATGTAGCGGCATTAGAAAGAATAATTAACTGTATTAAAGGCAACACAAAAATTAGAGGAAGCATTGCTTTATTCCTAAAAATTTGTTTAAACTCTTTTTGAACTATATATAGTATGGTTTTCATTATTCCAATCTAATTTTATACTTTTTAATACTCAAAACAATAAAAAACACGGTCATTGCAACTAAAACCAATGTTTCTTTCCAAATAACAGCTAGTCCAACACCTTTTAGCATAATCCCTTTTAAAATAATTATATACCATGTTGCTGGGATAACATTACTTATAACTTGTAAAATTTCAGGCATACTGTTAATTGGAAAAATAAAGCCAGATAATAAAATTACAGGAAGCATTAGCCCCATTAAAGATATCATCATTGCGGTTTGTTGAGTAGCAGATATTGTTGAAATTAAAATTCCTAATGACAGAGCATTAATTATGAAAATAACACTTTCAACACCTAATAAAAATAAACTTCCTTGAACTGGCATTTTAAAAATAAAAATACTGAGTAGTACAATAACAATAGCATTTATTATTGATAAGAAAATATAAGGTACAACTTTACCAATTATAACTTGAAATGGTTCTAAAGGTGATACTAACAAAATTTCCATAGTTCCTAATTCTTTTTCTTTTGTGATAGAAATAGAAGTCATCATTGCAGAAACTAACATCAAAATAATGGTCATAACACCAGGTACAAACATAAAAACACTTTTTAATTCAGGATTGTACATCATTCTAGATTGGGGTACAATTTGATAAGGTATTTCAATACTTTTATTTACTTTTTGCTGATATTTTTGAAGAATAGAGTTGGTATAGTTACTAATGGTATTTGCAGTATTTGGATCTGTAGCATCTGTTATAATTTGAATAGATGCGTTGTTTTTTTTGATGAGGTTTTTACTAAAGTCTTTTTCAAAAATAAGTACCGCTTTAATTTTCCCTTTTTTAAACATGGTTTCAATCTCAGCTTCACTGGTAATAAGTTGTTCAATAGTAAAATATGTTGAAGAGGAGATTTTATTAATAATTTCTTGAGTAGTTATATCTTTAGATTTATCAAGAATAGCAATATCAACATTATTAATCTCATTAGTAATAGCAAAGCCAAAGAGCATAATTTGTGCTACAGGCATACCAAAAAGAATAAACAACGAACGTCTATCTCTAAATATATGATAAAACTCTTTTTTTATAAATCCTATAAATCGTTTCATATGTTTAAATTTTATTTTTTAGGGGTAACATATGTAGTTCACTATTAATTATTCGCTTGTGTGTTATAATTTGTTCTACTCGTTTCATCCCCGGGCTAATTTTAAAAACACATCATTCATACTAGTTACTTTGAACTGTTCTTTTAATTTTTTTGGAGTGTCTAATGCTTCAATTTTCCCATCAACCATAATTGAAACACGATCACAATATTCAGCTTCATCCATATAATGTGTAGTTACAAAAACGGTAGTGCCACTATTTGCTGTTTTATAAATCATCTCCCAAAATTGACGCCTAGTGATTGGATCTACACCTCCTGTTGGTTCATCTAAAAAAATAATTTTAGGATTGTGTAGTAAGGCTACAGAAAATGCTAATTTTTGTTTCCACCCTAGAGGTAATGAACCTACTAATTCATTTACAATTTCTTTTAACCCTAATTCTTCAACTAGTTGATTTCTTTTCTTTTTGATTTGTTCTTTAGATAACCCATAAATTCCACCAAAAAAAGTAATATTTTCTTTTACTGTTAAATCGTCATACAATGCAAATTTCTGACTCATATAACCGATGTTTTTTTTGATATCTTCAGGATTTGTAAAAATATCAAAACCGGCTACTTGTGCTTTCCCGGAAGTTGGGATTGAAATACCAATTAGCATTTTCATCGCAGTTGTTTTACCAGCACCATTTGCACCTAAAAAACCGAAAATTTCTCCTTTTTTCACTTCAAAAGTAATTGAATTTACCGCAGTAAAATCACCAAATTTTTTGGTGAGATTTTTGGCTTGTATGACGTTGTTGTCTTTCATTTTGCTAATTCCATAAAGGTGTCTTCAATTGTGGTTTTGGTAGGCTGAATTGTAATATTTTTACAACCAGACTTTTCTAAAAACTGATATAATTCTTTAGGGTTGAAATCTTCTCTTTTATCTGTATAATGAACAAACTCTCCAAAAGGGAAAACACTATAATTATACTCATATTTATTTAAATTGAGTAAAAGTTCGTACATACCATCAGCTTTTACGTCATATATTTTTTTTGGAAAATGTTTTATGATTTCTTGAGGAGTGTCAATTTCTAAGATTTTACCATCTTGTATTAAAGCAATTCTATCACACAATGCGGCTTCATCCATATATGGGGTAGAAACTAAAATTGTAATTCCTTTTTGCTGAAGTCTTTTAAGCATTTCCCAAAATTCTTTACGAGAAACGGGGTCAACCCCGGTAGTTGGTTCATCTAAAAACAATACTTTTGGCTTGTGAATTAAAGCACAGCATAAAGCTAATTTTTGTTTCATCCCACCAGATAATTTTCCAGCTCTACGATTTTTAAAAGGCTCTATTTGAATGTAAATATCTTTTATTAAATCGTAATTTTTTTCAATGGTAGTCCCAAAAATAGTAGCAAAAAATTCTAAATTTTCCTCAACGGTTAAATCCTGATATAAAGAAAATTTACCAGGCATATAACCAACATGATTTCTAATGCTTTTGTAATCTTTAACCACATCAAAATCAGCTACAATAGCAGTGCCTTTATCAGCAAATAGAAGTGTAGTTAAAATTCTGAAAATAGTTGTCTTTCCAGCTCCGTCAGGGCCAATTAAACCAAATAATTCACCTTCGTTTACATCAAAAGAAATGTTATTAACGGCAGTTATATCCTTAAAAGATTTTGTGATATTTTTTATAGAAATACTCATTTTTGAGATTACTTAAATTTTTATTATTTAAAATAATTTGAATATTCTAACAAATGTTTATTTAATGTACTATAGCTTTCTTTACAAATGGTTAATTCTGATGATTCTAATCCTTTAAAAAGTGACTTCATTGGTATTAAAAAATTATGTAATTGGTTGTGTGGCTCACCTTTCATAGTACATTTAGTAATAATAGTACCAAATTCTTTTTCTAGACTTTGCTTAAGAGTTGAATATCCTTCAGTATTTTCTTTGTCAGAAAAAGCATTCATTAATGTAATCATATTGTTTATTCCCTCTGTAGTTTCAGAATTTGCCAACCATAAATTACCATTATTTAATTGTAAAATAGCATCACTTTCGTGTGCATCTTTTAATTCTTCAGTTTTTTGTTGCTCTTGTTTTTTTTCTGTTTTTTCATCACAAGAAATGGCAACGGTTACCACAGTAATTAATAAAATTAATAGGTTAATTTTTTTCATATTATTTGATTTTTTAAGTTTAACTTTTTGATTTAAATGTTAATAGTGAAATTACAATCCATATACTTGTTCTAAAACCCATTGCTTTTATGCTTTCTAATGCAACAGATTCATTAAAAAAGTATAGGTATAGCACCATACAAGAATGCGCTACCAATATAAAAACGACTATTTTTTTAGACAATAAACTGTTTTTCCAAATAAGGTATGCTGTAATAATTGAAACAACTCCAAATATTACATTATACAGTACTAACCAGTTTAAAATAGCATAGTCTTTAGTATCAATCCCTAAAAGCACTTTTGTTCCTGCAAAAACAGACATGGCACCTATAAACAAGGCAAGTACTGAGGCTATTTTATTTAAATTTTTCATTACATTGAATTTGTGTTAATTTTTTTAATCTATAATAGTTGTAGCTAATTATGGGTTTATCCACATTTCTGCAGGCATTCCTATTTTTAAACTTCCATCATTTTTTACGTCAATTTTCACAGCATACACTAAATTAACCCGTTCTTCTTTTGTTTGAATAATTTTAGGCGTAAATTCAGCTTCAGAAGCTATCCATGAAATAATTCCAGTATAATTTTTCATTGCTTCATTTGCATCTATTTTCACAGTAACTTCTTGTCCAAGTTTTATGCCATAAAGTTGAGTTTCACTTACGTAAATACGTAATTGCATAGTGTTTAAATTGGCAATTTTATACAATGGTCTTCCAAAGGAAGTTATTTCATGAGGCTCAATGTACTTAACTAAAACAGTCCCATTTACAGGGTTTATAATACTGTTTTTCAGTAATTGATCTTCAACTTGTTTTAATTGTACGTCAATGCTTTTTAATTCATTTACTATAGGTAAATTTTGAATTTCTACACTTCTAATTTGTTGATTTAGCACATCAATTTTTCCATCAATATCATCTAGCTGTTTTTGTGTTCCTGCATTTTCTTTAAGCAGGTTTTCAATTCTAGTTTTAGAAATTTTAGCTGTTTTTAATTGTGATTTTAATACACTTATCTGTGATAAAACACCTTTAGATTTTGAAAAAATAATACTTTTAGAAACTATTAATAGTTCTTTTTTTAATGCTAATTGAGTAGTGTCTATAGTTCCAACATTTGATCCCTTTTTTAGAGTTTTACCTTCCTCAACCGTAAATTGAATTAATTTACCATTACTTTCTGCTGAAATGGTTGTTTCTGTAGCTTCAAAATTTCCGTAACCATCAGCTTTACTTGTCTTATTATCACAAGAAATAATTGTGCTTGTAATAATTAATATTCCTAATATTATTTTAGCGATTTTCATTGTATTTGATTTAATTCCCTTTAGTTATTTTATAAGTTGCTTTTGCTAAAAGCAATTGAATCTTATGTGTATTTAAATTATTTTCAGCCTCGTATAAATTGGTTAATTCAGTGATATAAGTAGAAGATGTAATTACTCCATTTTTTAATTGTGAATTTACCGATTTTAATATCTTTTTTCGTAACTCAATAATAATTTTATCAGATGCTATAAAACTTGAGATTTTGTTTATCTCAGATTGTTGTTGGTTTAATTTAATAGTTGTGTTTAAAGTGAAAACTTCTTCTTTACTATCAATAATTTCTTTATTAATTTTCAATGATTTTTGAGCTGTTTTAGTAGCATTCCAATCAAAAATATTCCAATTAATTTTAAAACCTGCCATATAATAAGATTGAAACGAATTATCTAACATATTCAATCCTGGGTTACCATAACCTCCAGTTGCAAACCCCATTAATTTTGGTGAATTTTTCTTTATAAGAAGTTGCTCTGAAGCATCAATTTGTTCTTTTTGTAATTGAAATAAATCTAATTCAGGACGTTTAATTTCAGCTTCTAAACTATTAGAAACTTCTGGGTTTTCTAAAATTATAGTTGTTTTAATATTTTGTCCAATTAGTTTAGATAGCGTTTCAATTAAACTTGTTTTATTTAACTCAATCTCAGTAAGTTGTTGCGCTATTTTTAGTAGCTCAGCTTCTAAAACACTATCAGAAGACGGTAATAACATTCCATATTTCACACCTGCTTTTACTTCTTTTAAGGTAGTTTCTAATTGTGTTTTTTTAGCAGTTAATAAAGCGCTATTTTCTTGTAAAAGTAAGATAGAAAAGTAGAGTTGATTTATTTGCTCTTTTAATTGATACAAATTAACTTCAACTTGTTTTTGCTGTGTTTTAAGGGAAATAGATTTAGCATTAATATTTGCATCAATTAACCTTCCGGCATAAATTAATTGATTAACGGAAACGGTAGTTTTATATTGATCATTGTTTGGTGGAGTTATTGTTACTCCAGGTATACTAATTGGTAGTTCAATAACATCAGATTGGTATGTTGCTTGTGCAGAAAATTCTAATGTAGGTAGTTTCCCTGTTTTAATAACAGCTATATCTAACTCATTTTGTTTAGTTAATAAGCTATACTGTTTTGCTAAAGGATAGTTTTTGTTTACCAAATCGTAACATTCCTCTAAACTTAACTTTTCTTGACTAAAAGTAGTTAGTGAAATAAATATGATAATTAATGTGGCTATATGTTTCATTTGTTTTTTAATTTCAGTGTATGTAATGTTTAATCTTTTTAGAAACTTTTATTTTTTAATTAAAATAGCATTGATAATAAATTCTGCTACATCAGTTTTACGTTCCTCCATTAATTCTTTATAATCTTTATCATCAGCATTAATAAATCCTTTTAGTAAAGGAGCTCCAATAAATGGGAATATGTTTAAAGCCATAATATTGATAAATAGTTGCTCAGCTTTAATTGGTCTAATAACTCCTTCTTTAACTTTATCATTAATTTGTTTTCTAAATTTATCAATATTTGGAAAATGTTTTTCAGTGATTATTTTTCCAACAAATTCAGGATTCCTGTTTAGTTCTTGAATTATAAAATTTGGTAAATAAGGATGTTTAATTACAAACGAAATATAATTACTACTGAAGTTTTTAATTTTTTCACAAATTGTAGTGTCAGAGTTCATTACCTCATTTAACTGAGGTGCAAGCATTGAAAAAGCTTTTTTAAAAACAGCCTCAAAAAGTAATTGCTTACTTCTAAAATAGTAATGAAGTAGGGCTTTGTTTATACCTGCTTCATCGGCAATTTCTTGCATTCGCGCACCAGTCATACCCTTGTGCTGAAAAATATGCTTTGCAGCATTTAAAATGGTAGATTCTGTAGTAGTATCTTTTGCTTTATTCATTGTTTTTAACTAAATAGTTTAACCAAATGGTTAACAAATATATTATTTTTTTCTGAACTGACAAAATCGCTTCATGACGGATTGGTTATAAAGGAGTTATGATTTTAATAATATAAATTAGTAGAATAAAAAAATCTCTTGCTATCCAAATAGAATAACAAGAGATGGGAAATTTGGGGTTTATAAATTAATACTGATACTAACTATCAATAGTTTTAACTTTTTCTGATTTAGTATCAAATATATAGGCGTACATAGGCACATAAACAAGAGTCAATAATGTACCAATAAGTAAACCACCAATGGCAACATCAGCTAATGGACTTAAACGTTCTAAGCCAACAGCATGTTCTAACGCTATTGGAATCATACCAGCAATAGTTCCAAACGCAGTCATTAAAACAGGGCGGAAACGTACACGTACACTTTCAATAGCGCTTTCATATGGCGGTACTCCACTAGCTCTATGTTGTTGATAAAAGTCTATTAGCAACACTGCATTTTTAATAATAATACTAAAAAGTAGTAATATACCCAGTAAGCTAGGCATACAACTTGGTTTGTTAAATAATAGCATACCCCAAGCTGCACCAATTAATGATAGAGGTAATACCAATATCATTATAAATGATAATCTAACAGATTTGTAAATAGCAATTAATGTAATAAGTAGCAATAAAATACCTAATGCTATTGCCTTCATCATTCTGTCAAAACTATCATCAATAACTTGAATGTCTCCTTCTTGTGTTACAATAACAGTATCTAAATCTTTAATGTTAGCCAATGCTTCATTTGTATCATCTGTTAAATGTGTTATCGGGCGTTTTGAACGATAGCCATTTACATCTACACTATACAACATTTTATCACGTTCAATTTTAGCAAACGTTAGTTTTTTAGAAATTTTAGCTAAAGATTCTAAAGGAATTTCACCAAACTTAGTTTGTATGGGCAATAAACGTAGGGTTTGCTCATTTTCACTAAACTTTCCTTTCATATACAAACGAATATATTGTGTATTCATAGATTGTAAATTGGCGTTTAAACCAACTACTTGCCCTTTTACAGGTATTTGAGAAGCTATTTGTAGCGGTGTAATACCATAACTTAATGCTTTATTCTCATCAATATCTAAAACAATTTCACTAACATCTTTATCCCAACTAATTGAAACAGAGGTTAGCCCTTTAATAGTTGCCATTGCTTCACTTACTTGATGTGTTTTGTCTGTTAAACCATCAACAAAAGGAGATTTAATTCGTACACTTAAAGGTGCTTTAACAGATGATACTGCTGTAGCTCCAAAATCAAATACATCATTTCTTTTTAATCCTTCTAATTTTGAGAGTTTATCACGTATAATATCTTCAATTTCCCACATTGATAAATCTCTATTAAAACGATCTACACAATTTAATGTAATGGTTGCTTCTGAAGGTAAATTTCCATTTCCTAAGCTTAATACACCAGCTTCTGTACCAAAAGCTACTGAACTTCTTTCTAGCCACTCTTGTTCATGAATCCATGTTAAAAAAGGAGCAATTTTTTCTTCAGCACTATCTACAGTTTCATTGGCGCTAAATGCAATTTGAGCTTTTATAATTCCTGTGTCCATTGGAGGCATAGCATCTTTACCAATAGTAGGCATAATATTACCTACACTTAATAGTAAAACAGCAACCACACCAAAGGTTAGAATTAATCTTCTGACGATTTTATTTTTACCATTTGAAAATTTAAGAACACCTATATATGGTTTAACTAATTTACCAACAGAGTTATTATACATTTTATCGAACCACAATTCTACTTTTGTTTTTTTGAACCCATTTTTATAGAGTAATTTCAGTAATTGAGGGATAAAAGTTATTGAAACGAAAAATGATAGAAATAAAGCAACAGTTAAGGTAAATATTAATGGTTTAAATATTTTTTCAGGAAACCCTCCAATAAACATTAAAGGAACAACTACAGCAGCTGTAGCCATTGTTCCTGCAAAAATTGGAGCAATTACTTCTTTTGTACCATTTATAATGGCAGTTTGTAAATCTTCATTAAGCTCGTTAAGATGCCTTTCTACATTTTCTAAAACCACAACAGCATCATCTGTTAACATTCCTAATGCTAGTATAAGAGCGGTATAAATTACTATATTTAATTCTCCTCCAGTCATCCAAACTATTGCCATAGTTGCAAAAAACACTATTGGAATTGATATTGCCGCTGTAAAAATAGCTCTAAAATTACCCAAGAAAAACATCACTACGATAAGCGTAAAAAGAATAGCTTCTTGTAAAGCATCTAACATATTAGAGTTTGCCAATTCTACCAAATCTCTTTGTGTGTCTGCTATTTCAAAATTTATATTAGGATATTGAATTATTAATTTTTCCATTTCAGCTCTAGCTGCTTTACTAACATCAAGCACACTTCCTTTGGGAGCTCTTTGAATAGCTAATGCAATAGCTGGTTTACCATTACCAATATAACCACTGGTTCTTTTTTTATAACTCCATTTTACATCGGCAATATCTCTGAGACTAACATTTGGTAAAATATGAAGGTTTTTAATTCTCTCTACCTCATTTTCTTCACCATAAAAAGTAATGGTATAAAAACTATTTTCATCTTTTACAAAGCCAATAGGGATATCTTTATTTATTGCTTGAATTACTTTAGTAATAGATTCAAAGTTTATATTATATCGCTTAGCTTTAAAAGGATCTATTTCAATATTAATTGCACTTTCATAACCTCCAAAAACTTCAACATTACCAATATTAGGATTGCTTAATAATTGGGGTTTTATAAAACTATCGGCTATTTTTCGAATATCGGCAGGACTTATATCATCTGTTTTAGGAGATAATGAAATTAAATCTACAGGAAGGGTAAAATCTCCTGCTGTATAAATAGCTGGATTTACATTTGAGGGTAATTTCCCTCTGGCAATTGATAGTGCATTTGCCACATCAACAGCAGCTTCATTTAGCCCTTTCTCATAACTAAAATCGGCTTTTACAATTGAGAAATTAGCCATATTTACAGAACTCACATTGGTAATTAAACCCAATCTTGAAATTTCTTGTTCTATAGGTTTTGATACAGTATTTGCAGCAACTTGTGCTGTAGCTCCTGGTACGCTTGTGATTACAATTATCTGAGGTGGATTTGCATCAGGGAATAGATTTTTTGGTAGCGTAATTAACGCTACAATACCCATAATTACAAAAGCTGCTAAAATAGCATATAAGGCATAGGGACGTTTATAAAAATAATCGAACATAGTTTAATTTTTTTGAGTTGTTACAGATGAGCCACTTAATAATCGTAACAAAATATCCTGTTTAGCAATAACAATTTCTTTGCCTGCAAGTTCATTATTACTAACAACAATTCCATTTTCGCCTGTTTGAATAATTGTAACAGCAGCAGATTTAGTAAGGTCATTTTCTTTTAATAATACAAAGTTTTCACCATTACGGTTAAGTATTGCATCAAAAGGTAATTTTATACTTTCTCCTTTAAAAACAATAACATTTACCTCTAATCTATCACCTGTTGTAAACCCTTCTGAATTTACATATACCTTGTATTCAGCTAAATTATTAAAGGTGCTGTTTAAATCTACAACAGGGTAGTTGGTGTCTTTAAAGTTTACACCATAAATTGTTAAGTCAGTTGGAATTCTTAATAGTAAATAGAAACCATCTGTAGCGCTAATATTTGCAACTGGACGACCAGGTAAGCACATATCACCAATATTCACAAATGTTTTTGAAATAACACCATCAACGGGAGATGTAATAGTTGCATAGGTTAATGTATTTGTTATATCAATTTGATTTTGTTGCAGAGCTTCAAGTTTCGATTTTACTGCTTCAATATTGCTTTCTTCAGTTTGAAACTGCTCAATAGAAGCACCTTTAATAGCTAATAATTCTTTAGTTCTATTATGAGTTTCTTCTAAATTTTTAAGAGAAGTTTGTGTTGCTTTTATTTGAGATTTTATGCTAACTGAACTTGTTTGAATTGAGGTATTATCTAATCGTGCAATAACATCTCCTTTTTTAACTTTTGTACCACTAGCTTTTATAAAATTAACACGAGCCGTTACTTTAGATGATAATTTTACATCTTTATCATTTTCAGTCTGAGCTAAATAAGGTAGTTGTAATTCAACATATTTTAATTCGGGTTTTATTGTTGAAACAACGATAGCATATTTTTTTGCTATTGGTAAAGCTGCTTGTCTACGTTTGGCATTTACAACTGCTAAAACTGCTAAAACAACAATAATTAGTGCTACTGCAATTGCTATTATTTTTTTGTTTTCTACTATTTTCATTTTACTAAATTTTCAATGTTATTTCCATAAATTACTGCTAACTTCATACGTGTTTGCCATTTTTCGGCTTGTACTTTGTATAATTTTGATTTTTCCAACACTAAATCGTCTTCATATTTTAAATAATCTTCAATTGATATTCTTGAGGACTGATAACTAACCTTTGAAATGCTTAGAATTTCTTCTTTGTCCTGTATATTTTGTTGGTATAATTTTTCTGATTTATACAATAAATTCAAACTGTTTTTTAATTGTGTAGCTTGTGATTTTAAAGACAATTCTAATTTCTCAAATTCATTAAGAGTTGTTGTATATTCTAATTTGCTTTTTTTAATTTGAGTATATTGATTTTTATTAAAAATAGGCATGCTCACGACCAATCCAATAGTTGAAAAATCTGTATTAATTGAGATATCATTATTGTAAGCATCTGCAGAACTATAAGTGTAGTTTCCTCTAAGAAAAATAGAAGGAAGTAGTTTTTCTTTTTCGGCTCTGTAAGCTAATTTATCAGCTAAAACTTTTTGCTGCAATGGCTCCAATGATTTTATAGCACTATTATCAATTGTATTTGCTTCAAGCATTTGAATAGAATTACTTAATCTAATTCCTGTAAGCGATTCAATTGCTGATATGGCTTGCTCTCTGTTTATTGCTATTTCATTTTTAGTAGCTTCAACTTGATTAATATTATTATTAATAATTAGTAATGCTGAACCAGAAGCACGACCATTGGCTACCTTTAAATTAACTATTTCTTTTGTTTTTAAAAGCGATTGCTTTTTACTTTCTAATGCTTTTGTTAAAGCATCAATGTAAAGTAGATTGGCATTTGAACTAACAATAATAGCTTCGTTTTGCAATAAATTAATTTGCTGTTTTGCTTTAGCTGATTTTTGAAGAAGCTTTGCTTTACTTGCTGTTGTATAAATAGATTTTACAAAAACAGGCATTGAAATACTAATTCCTGCTCTGTAAATATTCTCACTAAAGGGTTGAGGAATACTTTGATTATTAACCATTTGTATTATTTCATTTGGGGGTAATGGCAGCAGACCTGTTGGTGCTGAGTAATTATCGTATGAGCCAAAAGCAGTAATTGTAGGGAATAAGTTACTTAATGCTAGTTGTTTTCCAGTAGTTGCCTTTTCAAAAGCTATAAGATCTCCTTTTGTTTGTGGATGAGATTTTAAAGCACTAAATAAATCCTGAATACTTTTATTCTCTTGAGCATTTGTATAGATAGGTGCTAAAAAGAGTAAGATTAAGAATGTTGTTAAAATTTTATTTATCATTGATTATATATTTATGTTTGTAAGCGCTCACTTACTTTTGTGTTCAAATTTTTTAAGGTTTTAAAATGCGTTCTAAAAGAGAAAACATTCTTTTACAAAATTCCTCGTTATTAAAGTTTTCTTTATTTAGCACCATTTCAATATTTAAGATAACAGGTATTCCCATATAAATAGTGGCAAAATCATCTATGTTTATGTCTTTATTCCATGAGCCATTTACTATTCCTTCTGCAACAATTTGTTTTAGTAGTGTTTTTTGAGCCTTTAAAATTTTTAAGAGTTTTTCTTTTAAATCAGAGTCATTTGTGTGTGTAGCTTCCGAAAACAATAGGATTGTAATACCTTTGTTCTGAATTAAATAGTGTATTTGTTTGCAAAAAAAAGTAAACAATTTAATGGAAGGAACCATTTCTGAATTTGCAATTTCTTTTTGATTTACCACTAAATTAGTGTGAACATCTTCAACAATGGATAGTAAAATATCCTTTTTACTTTTAAAATGTCTGTAAATAGCACCTTCGCTTACGCCAACTTTAGCAGCTAAATTTTTTGTGGAAAGTTTAGCAAGTCCTTCAGTTGAAATAATATCCAATACAGCTTCTTTTATTTGTGCCTGTCTAGTTTCAGTACTTAATCTTAACATAATTTTTAATTAGTAAGTGAGTAATCGCTCGCAAAAGTAATAACTTTTTTGGAAATGACAAATTTTGAGTTACATTTGGGAAATTAAAATTTAAAAAAAGTGAAAAAAATTGTAAAAAGTATACTTGTTGTAGGAATATTAATTATTGGCTATGTTGTTTTTACAAATTATAACCGATTGAATATAATATCGGGTTATTCGGCTAAAAATATGAGTTCTTCAGTTTTTTTGGCTGGAAGATCATTGGAAATGACAGATATTCAAGATAATAACTTTTCTCCTATAGATCTTGCTAAAGATGAGGTTAATCGTGAAGATAAATATGCCATTGCTTCAGTATATGGTTTTATGGAAAGAAAGGCGATTTACAAAGAGGGATTGGGGAGTATTTTAATGACTGACGATTTTGATGAAAGCACACAGTTTTTAATCCCAAAGAGAGTGAAATTAAGCAACAATTCATCATATCCTTATGGAAATGGAGCAATAAAGGACACTGTTTTTGGAAATGTGAACTATAATCAATTACAAAAAGCCGTTAATAATGCATTTGATAGTGAAGGTATAATAGCAAAAAAAACGAGAGCGGTTGTAGTACTTTATAAAGATCAACTAATTGCAGAAAAATATGCAGATGGTTTTGATGAAAATTCTAAAATATTAGGTTGGTCTATGACCAAAAGTATTACTAGTGCGGTTTTAGGGGTTCTTGAGAAACAAGGAAAAGTTAATACAAACCAAACAAACTTATTTCCTGAATGGGAAAATGATGAACGTTCAAAAATCACATTGAATAATTTATTACAAATGAACAGCGGCTTAGAGTGGTTAGAAGATTACAATACCATGTCTGATGTTTCAAAGATGTTGTTTTTAGAAACAGATATGACCAAAAGTCAAAAGGTAAAGCCATTAACTGGTGAACCAAATAATAGCTGGAACTATTCATCAGGTACCTCAAATTTATTATCTGGCTTTATAAGAGACCAATTTAAAAAGCATCAAGAATATTTAGATTTTTGGTATGCTGAATTAATAGACAAAATTGGAATGAGCTCTATGGTAATTGAAACAGACTTAAGTGGGAATTATGTAGGTTCTTCATACGGTTGGGCAACACCAAGAGATTGGGCTAAATTTGGATTGTTGTATTTGCATAATGGAAATTGGAATGGCGAACAAATTATTAATGAATCTTGGGTGAATTATACAGCAACACCAACCAATGATTCAAACGGAGAATACGGTGCTCATTTTTGGTTAAATGCAGGTGGTGTATATCCAAATGTGCCAAAAGATTTGTTTTCTTGTAACGGTTACCAAGGCCAGCGTGTTTTTATAATTCCTTCAAAAGATATTGTGATTGTAAGAATGGGTTTAACAGAAGATTCAGATTTTAATTTTGATGAGTTCTTAAAAGATATTTTAGCTACAATTCAATAAACCTTTATTTAAACTAGTGGACTTACTATATTAGACTGGACATTAAGTTGAGAGATTTAGAGTTACATCAATTAACTTTGAATTATGAAAAAACGAAACAGGAATTACAGTCTATCATTTAAACAAAAGGCAGTAGAATT
>Ga0190303_1000279_pt1 | contig 20930 bp, 26 predicted proteins | sample 48700701_MG_FD_161672 | JGI IMG/M metagenome (GOLD analysis project Ga0190303, IMG submission 161672) | Hydrothermal vent sediment bacterial communities from Southern Trench, Guaymas Basin, Mexico - 4870-07-0-1_MG | ecosystem: Environmental > Aquatic > Marine > Hydrothermal vents > Sediment ... | reverse complement strand
ATGGGATATTGATGAACAGAAAAATGGTAACTTTACTGATCATATCCCTTTTCCTTGGATGTGTAGGGGAGGAAAAAAGAGAAAAAACAATAGCTATAGCTGGATCCACGACAGTTCAGCCGATTTCAGATAGAATGGCAGAGGCATTTATGAAAAAATATGATATCAATGTAACAGTACAGGGTGGAGGAAGTGGTACCGGTATAAAAATGGTGGGAGAAGGAACTGTGGATATAGGGGCTTCTTCCAGAGAGATAAAGGAAGAAGAAAAGGGGAAGTATGATTTAAATATTTATCCGATAGCGATAGACGGATTGGCTATTATAGTTCATCCCTCAAATAAAATAGAAAATTTAACAGTGAAACAATTGAGGGATATATTCTCAGGAAAAATAACAAACTGGAAAGAGTTAGGAGGAGAGGATAAAGAGATAGTCTTGGTCATAAGAGCAGAAGGCTCAGGAACGAGAGCTTTTTTTGAGGAGAGAGTTATGGGAAACGTAGCCGTAAGCAGAAGAGCTCTACAGAAACCTTCTAACGGTAGTGTAAAAGCTTCTGTTTCTGGAAATGAAAGCGCCATTGGGTACATAGGTGCTGGATATGTCGATAAGTATGTAAAAGCAGTTAAGATCGAAGGGGTATATCCCTCCCCTGAAAATATAAGATCAGGAAAATACATACTTTCGAGAGAACTCTACTATGTAACAAAAGAAGAATCAGAAGAGGTCAAATTATTTTTAGATTTTGTACTCAGCGATGAGGGACAGAAGATAGTTGAGGAGGCTGGGTTTATAAGGATCAGATAAAGTCATACATAAAGATTTATAATGGTCTCAGCTATATTGCCGCAGTGTCTTTTTATGGAGTTCATAGAATTTAAGATCGATGATATTATCACTGAGTTAATTTCTTCAGAGAATTTTCTTTCTATTTCTTCCAAGATTGAGTTTGCGAGGACATAGTCTTTCCTGATCAGAGACCTCGATGTTTTATGGAAGATATCGAGTGTTAGATTACCCTCTCTTTTTATTTTTGCTGAAGGAGCATCAAGCTCCATTATATCTTTTGTTATTAAAACAGCATAATCTGCAATCCTCTCAATGTTTTTTATTGCGATCAGATTTGGTATTATCTCAAAATTGTTGTTGAGTCCAAGCTTCTTCGCAGCATTTAAGTTTCTGGAGGCCTCGGAGATCTCTCTTATGGCAAAGAAATACAATTTGTCGACTTCGTTATCTCTCTGTATTATATTTTCTGCAAGAGATTCATCGAATTTTTCGTTTAACTTTATAGTATCTTCAAGCATTGAGCTCGTTAAATTTATTATTCTGTTCTTAACCTTTCCCAGTGGTGTAGATCCAAACTCTATGAGTGAGGAAAATACGATCTCATCAGCTCTTTCCTCAAATATCTCAATTCCTATCAGATTCTGCATCAAAGAAACAATTTCTTTCCTTTTTGATGCCACTATCGGTTTTTTAGAATAAATTTTTATCGTGTCATATCCCTGTAGATATTTTGTGATCAGGATCCTTTTTGTTAGATTTATATTTTCATTCAGCTCTATTTTACATGATTTTCTCTCTTTTTTATAATTCTCAGGAACTATAGAGAGAGTACCATCTTTATTTTCTACTATTCCTAATACATCTCCATTCTTTAGGCCATTGAGTTCAATCCATCTCTTCGGAAGCGAGATTGCATAAGAACTTCCGCCTGTTTTCTGAATTTTTCTGGTTTCCATAAATCCTCTTATTCAGTTTTATATATAAACTTTACGAATAAAACATGTATGGTTAAAGTCCAATACATACTTCTCCTTTCAAAAATGTTTCTATATTTTCTATGAAGATAAAATATATATATGTTCTAAATTTACCAAGAACGGTGATAAAAAATGAAGAAAAAAATAGATGCTGACAAAATCAACATCCATGTGTTGGCAGGAATTGGCATCAGCATGATTCTCCTCATGGGCTTTATGGGCTGCATTGGAGGAGAGAAAGAATCAAAAACACTTTCTTTGGCGGGATCTACAACAGTGGAGCCCATAGCATCCAAGGCAGCAGGGGTATACATGGAGAAACATCCTGATGTGAAAGTGACAGTCCAGGGCGGTGGAAGCGGTACAGGTATCAAAATGGTCGGTGAAGGTACTGTTGATATAGGCAACGCATCGCGAAAAATAAAGGACAAGGAAAAGGATCTCTATCCGGATCTTGTGGGGACGATCATTGCGTATGACGGTATCGCGATAGTCGTGCATCCTTCAAATCCTGTTGAAAATCTGACAAAACAGCAACTTCAGGATATCTACGCAGGGAAAATAACAAACTGGAAAGAAATTGGTGGAGAAGATAGGGAGATAGTTGTCGTTACAAGAGCAGAAGGATCGGGTACACGAGACACGTTCATAGAACTGGTAATGAACAAAGGAAAAGTAGAGGAAACATCCCGTGCATTACAAAAGCCCTCTAACGGTGCAGTGAAAGCTACAGTGGCAGGAAATGAGAGCGCTATCGGCTACATAGGTCTCGGATATGTGGATGATACTGTGAAACCAGTGAAAATAAACAATATTTTACCTTCATCTGAGACAGTAAAAAACGGAACATATCCAATCTCCAGAGCGTTGTACATGTATACAAAAGGAGAACCTTCTGGAGTTACAAAGGACTTCATTGATTTCATTCTCAGCGATGAGGGACAAAACATAGTCGAGGAGGTAGGTTTTATAAGGATCGATTAACCACCTTTAACAAAATCTTTTTTAATCTTTTTTATTTTATAAGTAGTGATCACATGAACAGAGAAAAACTCGTGGAAAGGATTCTTTTGATATGTGCGTTATCAGCTATATTCGTAATCTTTCTGATTATCATGTTTCTGTTTAAAGAAGGACTGCCGATCCTTAAAAAAGAAGGATTATCCTTTATCTTCGGTAGATTCTGGGAGCCTTCAAAAAATATTTTTGGAGCTTTGCCTTTTATAATAGGGTCTCTATCTGTTACATTTCTTGCATTATTGATAGCTGTACCTCTTGGTCTTTTCTGTGCAATATTTTTATCGGAGATAGCCCCAGGATGGGCAGAAAGCTTATTGAGACCTGTCATAGAGCTTTTAGCTGGAATACCTTCCATAGTTTATGGGATGTTTGGATTGATAATAATCGTCAGGGCGATAAAAGTCTCCATTGGATTGCCCACAGGTGAAAGTGTTCTGGCAGGAGGTATTGTCCTTGCGTTAATGATCCTACCCATCATCATAAGTATCTCTGAAGACTCCATAAATGCTGTGCCGAGGGCATATAAAGAGGGATCATTAGCTCTCGGTGCAACTCACTGGCAGACGATAAGAAATGTGATTATTCCCTCGGCTTCTTCCGGTATCTTGGCCTCTGTAATCCTCTCAATGGGAAGAGCCATAGGAGAGACCATGGCAGTTGTTCTCGTTCTTGGAAACGTTGAGATGATACCGAGATCCATATTCAACCCAGCAGAAGCTCTCACATCCGTGATTCTCTTAGAGATGGGAGAAACACCTGTCGGTGGAACGCATTACCAGGCTTTGTTTGCTATAGGTATACTTCTCTTTGTGATCGTTATGCTTCTGAATACAGCTTCGATACTTATCAGGAGGAGAATGAGATGAATGTTTATAAAGAGGAGAAGATAATGAAAACTCTATTATGGGGATCTGCTTTATTCACTGTATTTATACTCATAGCAATACTGAGTTTTCTTATAATAAAGGGAGCAGGAGCTTTGAGTATAGACTTCCTGACAAAAATACCCACAGACTCTGGAGAAAAAGGGGGTATATTTCCGGCGATCCTTGGAACTTTATACCTCGTCACAATAGCTGTTCTCACCGCTGCACCGTTGGGTATAGGAGGAGCAATATACCTCGTTGAGTTTCAGAGAGAAGGTATAATAACAAAGATAATAAGATTTGGAGCGGACACATTAAATGGTGTTCCCTCCATAATCTTTGGTTTATTTGGGTTTGCATTTCTTGTTTACTATTTAAAACTTGGAGTCTGCATACTTTCAGGAGGTTTAACTCTGGGCTTCATGATCTTACCCACTGTACTGAGAACATCTGAGGAGGCTCTAAGAGCTGTACCGAGGGGGGATAAAGAAGGGAGCTACGCACTCGGTGCAACAAAGCTTCAGACGATCAGAAATATAGTGCTGCCACAGTCTTTTTCCGGTATTATCACAGGGATAATTCTTGGAATTGGAAGAGCAGCGGGAGAAACAGCACCCATAATCTTCACCGCAGCAATACTGAACCCCGTCCTCCCGAAATCTGTATTCGATCCTACAATGACTCTTCCCACACATCTCTACAATCTCGTTTCAGAAGCAACTCCTGATAAGTTATTAAACGCTTATGGAACTGCTCTTGTTCTTGTTATGATAATACTGATAACAACATACTCTGCACTGTTATTACGGAGATACTTTACGAGGAATATAAGGCGATGATCATGAAAACAAAAATAAAGATAGAGAACTTAAATTTATGGTACGGAACATTTCAGGCACTGAAAAATATAAATTTGGAGATCCTGGAGAAATGTGTTACTGCAATAATAGGACCCTCAGGATGCGGGAAATCCACACTGATAAGATGTCTGAACAGAATGAACGATCTCATAGATTCTGTGAGGATTGAGGGGAGGATATTCATAGATGATGTGAATATTCTCGATGATATAGATGTTGTGAGTTTAAGAAGAAGAGTTGGTATGGTTTTTCAGAAACCAAATCCTTTTCCGATGACAGTTTACGATAATATAGCATATGGACCAAGAATTCATGGAATAAAAGATAGAAAAACTCTGGATAAAATAGTGGAAAACACATTAAAAGAATCAGCTCTATGGGAAGAAGTAAAAGATAAGCTCAGAACTCCTGCCTTAGATCTATCCGGAGGTCAGCAGCAGAGGCTCTGCATAGCAAGATGCCTTGCTGTGAATCCTGAAATTATACTGTTTGATGAGCCATGTTCGGCTCTGGATCCCATATCTACAGGAAGAATAGAGGATCTTATCAGAAAACTGAAAGAGAATTATACCATTGTTATTGTAACACATAATATGCAGCAGGCTGCAAGGGTTTCTGATTATACAGCTTTCATGTATCTTGGAGAGATGCTGGAGTTCGATACAACAAAGAATATATTTACAAAACCAAAAAATGAAAAGACTGAGAGTTATATCTCAGGGAGGTTCGGATAATGGTCAAAGAAGAAAAACTACAGGATATGAAAGATGAAGTTATAAAACTGGCAGAGATGGCTTCTGAAGCCATTGAAAACTGTATGAAAGCTCTACAGAACAGGGATTTTGAGCTTTCTGATTTTATAATTCAGAACGATAAGAAAATAAATGAACTTTATGCTGAAATAGAGAATAAATGCATATATCTAATAGCTTTAGAGCAGCCCGTAGCCACGGATCTAAGATTGATAAGCTCTACGATGAGTATAGCCAATGATCTTGAGAGAATCGGAGATTATGCTGTCAATATAGCAAAAATAAATAAAAGAATCAAAGAAAAGGAACTTATCAAGCCACTGATAGATCTCCCCAGAATGAAGGATATTGTGAGGGAGGAGATAGAAATAAGTATGGATTTTTATAAAAATATGAAATATTCAGAGGAAAAACTGAAAATAGATGATATGATAGATGATCTGAACAAACAGGTATTCAATGAATTAGTTCTTATAATGATGGGAGATCCAAAGACAGTTGACCAGGCTGGGAAATTGATCCTTGTTGGAAGGCATTTAGAAAGAGCTGGGGATCATGCAATAAATATTGCACGGAGGGTGAACTACATAATCACAGGAGACACAAGATACATCTGAAAACTTTTATATCTGAGTGTCCTTTATAATCTCATGAGCAGAATAATAAAAGTTCTTGGGATATTACTGGTATTATTGCTATGTGTGAGTGTTTATGAGATAAATGATTACAGAACTCTGTATAAAGAAAGTGAACAGAATTATAAAGTACTGAAGGATAGTTTCAACGAATTGAACAAGAATTTTGAAGAAGTTCAGAAAAATAATGAGGATCTTCTCCAGAAAATAAAATCTCTTCAGGAGTCTTTTGATGATCTCCAGAAAGAATATAACACTCTATATGAAAATTACAATGATCTGCAAAACAAATACAGCGATCTGGAAGATCAGTACACAGAAAAGGAAAAAGAATATGTAGATCTTGAAAAGAAATACATTCTCCTGCAGGAAAATTATAACTACCTCAAGAAAAAATATAACGATCTTGAAAAAAGATACACTTTCTCAAATCCCATAGACCCCTCTCTGTTCAATGTCTACATCAAAAGGGTCTCTGTTTATGATCAGAGTATAGTAAATCTGGCACATAATCTGGCAGATGACAAGAGCTTTCTTGGAAAGATAAGTTCTATCTTCAATTATGTTGCATATCGGGTAAGTTATTATCCCGATCCTCCCGGAATGGAGATAATTCAATCTCCTATAAAAACATATCAGATAAAAAGAGGAGATTGTGAGGATCAAGCTATTTTTCTTGCCTGTCTTCTCAAAATAGAAGGGTACAGAGTAAGATTAAACTTTGTGGACAGGGAACATACATTCGATGATCTGAAAAAAGAGGAGTTCACACCGAATCATGTGACAGTCTCCGTATATATACCAGAAGAATATCAGGATGAAATAAAAGAGTACATCTCTGGCAAAAAATACTACATCGATGGGGATTGGCTATGGCTTGAGCCAACAAGTAAAAGTTATATTGGATATACAGATGAAATTTATCCCTTTGTGTGTTTTGAGGTTTGAACAGAGTTCTTCGCTCAATCATCTTTAAAATACTATCATAAATGGTATAAAGTCCGTGAGTCAATCCTAGGGTATTCAATGCTCCCATCAAAACTCCCACAACTCCACCATAGATCGTCATTCTTTTTATTTTTGCTCTATACGCGATCTCTGTGTTTATAAGTAATCCTGTAAACCCTATCTTATCTGACAGGATTAATCCTGAGAATCCCATTGCAAAAAACAAACTGAAATTGCCTATGATTCTAATAAAGATCCCCTGAACTACTATTAAATCAAATCTTAATTTCCAAAAAATAGTTACACATGTGCACAAAGTTGCTATGTACAGGGGGTATTGTTTTTAACAATTTTTTCTTCATAAAGATCACTTACTATGCTAATTTATTGAATCTTAATATGTTCATGATCGAAAGATTTATAAAAGTTCAATCATAAGTATATTAAAAAGGGTATATTCAAAAATGAATATATTTACTTCAAGAAATTAAGATAATTTTTTTTATTTGATCAAAGGTTACCACATACAAACAAAACGAAAGGGGATCTGTGTGTTAGAAATAAGGGATCTAACTGTGGAGTTTAAAGAAACAAAGATAATCTCAGAGATGAACTTTGAATTAAAAGATGAGAAAGTTGTACTTCTTGGACCAAACGGCAGTGGAAAAACTACATTGATAAAAACACTCCTCGGAATCATAAAACCTTCAAAAGGCAAGATCAGTATTTTTGGAGAAGATATTGAAAAAATAAAGGGTGATGTGAGAGTATCTACGAATCTTGAGGAAGTATATAGGCTCCTTTATTCTATAAATGTTTATGAACTCATCGATCTCTATACATATTTAAAAGGGAATAATATTTTCTATGCCCTGGAGCTTGTTAAAGAGTTCAATCTTGAGAAAATACTTCGGAGGAGATTTTATAATCTTTCTACAGGAGAAAAAAAGCTTATATTCAACATACTTTCTCTGTGTCCATCTTCAAAATTGATAATTCTTGATGAACCATTTGAAAATATAGATCCAAGTAAAAGAAAAAAATTATCAGAGATAATATCAGATCTGGATAGTGAGATACTCATGAGTACCCATGAACTTGATGTATTGAGATACTTTAAGGATTGGTCATTATACTTTATGGTAGAGGGAAGACTCTACGGGAAAGTAACCCCACTTGAACAGATTCTGGGATCATACCTGACAGTAAAGGACACAAAGGATGCTATACTAAAAATAAAAGCAAAAAATAAGATTTTATCTATAACTAAAAATGAGGGGGAGTATAAGCTGGATGAGTTTTATAATCTCGATAAGATCTATGAGGTGATCTCATGAAGTTTTTAAGATACTTTATCAAAAGCCTTATAAGGAACTGGATGATACTGTTTTGGGGTATCTTTTTTGTTGGATTCTGGCTTTTTCTTGGTGCATTTGTATGGTCCGGAAGTTTCATTGATAGCGTAAAAAATCTTGAGGAGATCTATAAACAGAAAGCTTTTCTCTCTTATACTGCATCATGGTACAGTATGTGTGTTTTAATGGGATTCAGTGCAATAAGTACTACATTGGCTGGGATAATATACAACTCTACATCTGCTCTTCCTTATCTTAAAAGATTTTCCAGACTTTCTCCTGAGAAATATTATACACATTCACTGATCGGAGTTTCTCTCATGACTCTTATCTCATCTTTTTCACTCCTCATTATAACGGTCATACTTTATGGATACAGATTGAAGTCACCTGTATATCCCCAGAATATACTGCTCTTATCAATCGTATCTCTTTTTGGTGGATTATTTTACTATTCTTTAGCTTTTGTGATATCTATTGTATCTATAGTATTGAAATCACCGAGAATAAGGGAGTTTTTGGGATTTCTTCCTCTGATCCTCACATATGGAGTTGGTCTTGCCCAGGTAAATATGAGTCTCAATAAAAATCTCATATACGCTTCTCCAATCAACTGTGTACTTAGCCTTCTCTCTTCAGCATACTATGGCTCCTCTGTCTCAAATGAGATAACAAAAACCTCAATCACAGATCCTTCCATTCATCTCAGCAATTTATATTTATTTATTTCATTATTTCTATGGATATGTATTTTATCTATGATAAATATTATAATGCTGAGAAGAGTAGAGGAAATGAAGCTTGAGGAGGGGAGGATATGAGAACTGAGAGGGAGTGTAAGGAGGGAAGATATGGTAATCATGGAGTTCATTAAACACATTTTCTATCTTTTTTTGCTCTTTTTTATAATCTAACATATCGAATTCAGATTATCTTTTCTGCACTTAAGTTTTGTGGTATGTTATCATCCATGTTAAACAATTTTTATACTTTATAGTTTCTGAACAATATCAACTATCTTTTTTCCAACATTTTTACCATAAGGGTTTTCCCATCTTTTATCTGCATCTGACATTTTTATAGCAGATTCAAGTATTTTTTCAGGATTGCTTCCTGCAAGGATATTTGCACCTATATTTATAGTTTCAGGTCTTTCTGTATTGTCTCTCAATGTAACACATGGTATTTTCAAAATACAGGCTTCTTCCTGTACCCCTCCTGAATCCGTGAGGACAATCTTACAGCTTTTCAGATAAGAGAGAAAATCAAAATAATTCATGGGCTCTATAAGTTTTATAAATTTCTTATTATATTTTATTCCAAAATTTTTAAGATTTTTTTCTGTTCTTGGATGGATGGGATAGATCACAGGGACATCAAAGTATTCACTTACTTTTTCAGCTCCTCTAATTATATTTCTCAACTTTTCTGGATTATCAGCGTTTTCCTCTCTGTGTAATGTGAGGAGAATAAACTCCTTCTCTATCTTTTTAATTTTTTTCAGTGTGAACTCTAAGGAATCCACAATTGTATTGCCCACCAAATATACTCCTTCTGTTATCCCCTCATCTGCAAGATTTCTCTTTGCTATATCTGTGGGAGCAAAAAGGAGATCTGATACATGATCTGTGAGAACTCTGTTTATCTCTTCAGGCATTCCTCTCCAGAATGATCTCAATCCTGATTCTATATGTCCCACTTTTATATGCAGTTTTGACGCAGCAAGTGCAGAGGCGAGGACTGTATTGGTGTCTCCCTCCACGAGAACAATCTCCGGTCTCTCATTGATCAGAACTTTCTCAATTCTCTTTAATATCTCCCCCGTCTGTTTACCATGTGTTCCTGACCCAACTTCTAAATTATATTTAGGATTTTCGAGCTTGAAGTTTTCAAAAAATACTTTATCTAAATTATAAGAGTAATGCTGGCCGGTATGGACTACAAAATAATCCATATCTCTTTTTTCGAGTTCTTTTATTACCGGAGCCATCTTCACTATCTCAGGTCGGGTACCAAGAACAACAGAGATCATTTGCCAACACCTATATACTCAAAACCCATCTTTTCGGCTTCTTCTTTTTCAAAAAAGTTTCTTCCATCGATTATTAAAGGCCTTTTCATTTTTCTTTTTATCTCTCTCCAGTCTATACTTTTAAAACAGTCATGATCCGTCGCTATAAGAAGTGCATCACAGCCCTCTGGATCCAGTTCATTCATTTTAACATACGGATCATAGACACTGTAATCAATATTTTCCTTTTTAAGCTCTTCTATTATTTTCAATACAGGAGTTTCTCTTGTGTCATCGGTGTTTTTTTTATATGCCATCCCAAGAATCAGAACATTTTTAGCATTGGATTTTTTTATCAGATCTACGACATGAAGGGGCATGGATTCGTTTATCTCCATTGCAATCGGGATCATCCTCATCGGTGTTTTCTCATGGATGAACCATGGATCTATAGGGATACAGTGTCCACCCACTCCTGTCCCCGCTTCATGTATATTTACTCTTGGGTGTTTGTTTGCAAGTTCTCTTGCTTCAAAAAAATCTATCTTCAATTTCTCACATGCTAAAGCAAGCTCATTGGCCAATGCTATATTTACACTTCTGAATGTATTCTCCATTAATTTGACTATCTCCGCAGTTTTTAAATCGGTAAGATATATTTCTCCTTTTACAAACTTTTTATAGAATTTTAGAGCTAAATTCCTGCTATTTTCAGATCCTCCTATGATTCTATCATTATTTATCATCTCCTCCGTGATCCTCCCCGGAAGTACTCTCTCAGGACAGAAAGCTGTAAAGAAATCCTCATCATTTTTCAATCCTGAAGTTTCAAGAATGGGGATCAAAACTTTTTCTGTTGTTTCTGGAGGGACTGTTGACTCTAAAATAACTAAATTATCTTCTTTCAAAACTTTAGAAATCGATTCTCCGGCTTTTTTAACATATGATAAATCTGCTTTTCTATCTGATAAAGGAGTGGGAACGCATATGAGAAATATATCACTTTCTTTATATGAGGAAGAGGCTTTTATCCTGCCATTTTTAACATTTTTTTCTAAAAGTTTCTTTAATCCAGGTTCTGTTATATTAAGTGTGCAGTTATTGATCTTTTCAATTAAATCTTCTTTTATATCCACTCCATGAACTCTGTACCCGGATTCCGCAACAAAGATAGACGTTGGTAATCCTATGTAGCCCAATCCTATAACGGAAACCTCAGCAGAGTTTGAATTTATTTTACTTAAAAGATCCATAATTCTCATAGGAATACTCTTTTTTAATTGTTTCTTATAGAACTGTTTTGATTTGAAATAGCCTCAATAAGACTCATACTCCATGAAGAAAAATACAGATCTAAAAACTTCAGAATGATTTCTAATTTTATAATATATCGTATTTTCCAAAAACTCTCATCTCTCTCTCCAGAAATGCCATTTCACTCTCTGTAAAAGCTTTGGGATTAACAGGAAGGATCAATCTTGCTCCCTCTACCATGATTATCTCATTTATCATGTGGAGATACTTCATCAGAAGTACAAATCCATTCTGAAGCTTCAGATACTCCACTCCATCGAGAAGTATAACACTTCCTTTATTGTCCCTGACAAAGTTTCTTATTGTATGAACAAGTTTGGAGACATTGGAAGGATCTATTGAATCCCCCGTGCCTGTCTGAGAGAGCCATATTATGGGAGTTCTCTTCAATCCATAGTTTATTCTGACTTTACTTGGATGCTGTCTTGTAACACAGAGTCCTCTGAAACCATGGGTTACCTGATCCACAAATATATCAAATGCAAGAAAAGGTTTTTCTTCTTTTATTAGATAAGAATAACCCTTTTCCAAGGAGTATTTCTGTCCTCTCTCAATTGCTACCTCCTCTTCAGAGACAATTTTTTGAGGCTCCAGAACCTCCCGAATCACGGATGTAAGCCTGTTCATCTCAAAGGGTTTCTGAAGGAACCCAACAACTCCAAGGCTTTTTGCCTCAAACTTTGCCATGCTGTCAGCACTCGCAAAAAGAACTTTAATTTCTGGATCTATCTTCAGAATCTCTTTTGTTACCTCAATCCCCTTTTTTGTGGATATTCTCTGATCCATTACCACCAGATCTATCTTTTTTTCAGTATTCTTGAACTTCTCTATTGCCTCCTCCCCATCCATGGCACACTCCACAACCTTATAGTCTCCAGCTTCTTCTATCGCCATTTTATACAGAGAAATAAGTTCTGGTTCATCTTCGACGATCATTATATTGTATGTCATTACTCCTTTATTCTTTACCATGACATAAAAATTTTTTCTGTAATGAAGCTGAAATGTGCTTTCTATGATAAACAGGAATTGTGAATGAGTATAAGTTTGCACAATTTTTTGTAAGTTCTATCCCAGATAAACATTAACCCAGGAAATTGCTACAGGATTCATTTTATTTTTATAAAAACAATTATTGATATTACCAAAATTATAACTACGAAATATAATACAAAATCTTTTTTCTCCATTTTTTTGTTTTCATTTATTTTTTCGCATTCTCTAATTAGATTTTCGGTGTGTTCAAAATATTTTTTAAAACTTATGTCAAAAAAGGATTTTTCTGCTTTTTTATAGCATTCTAAAGCAGAGTCATAATCTCCTTTGTTGTAAAAATTTTTACCTTCCTGTAAAAATTTTAATCCTCTTACACAAACTTCTTCACACCATAAAATATTTGTTTCATGTACTTCTGCCATATACTTCCATGCATTATGAAGTTCTATTAACTCTTCATAGTTCCGATTCTCCAAAAGTTCGTCTACATTTACGTCTTCCATTATTTTTTTCTCTGCTTCTATTATTTTCTCTGCGTCTATTTCTTTGATCTCATTTTTTAAGTATGACTTCCATTCTTTCACTATTTTTTCTGGAGTTTCTTCATAAACTTCTTTTAGAGCTTTAGAACTGGATTTTTCTTTGCAGGATAACTTATAAAACTCTATAAATTTCTTTATTCCATATTTCTCTATGAGATAAGATACCCAGGATTCTCCAATTCCTTCATAGAAATATGTCATATAATTATTTCTATTAAGTGATGAAGATATGTAGGTGTCAAGATTAGAGATTATATCATCAGGAATATCCTCTGTTTCCAGAATGGCTTTTGCTATTATATGCATGGAGACTATCGGATCATTTCTTATAACAATATTATGCACATAATGAGCTATCTCTTCTTCATAAAAATAGAGAGAGGGAGGATACTCATTGATGTAGTCCCCAGGTATCGGTGGTCCCCATGTGTTGGATGTTAGAACATGTGTCAATTCATGACCATCCCCATATCCTTTTCTGAAAGCGCCTATAAAACCTCTATCAAAATCATCATACAATAAATAAATTGAATTGTTTTTTGTTATTCCACCATAAAATCCAAAATCTTCTTTAAACCTTTTTTCGGGATACAGATAACAGTTTATCTTCTTTTTATATTCTATGTTTAGATAACTTGTTATTATTCTATAATTCCTTTCTTCTATGTTTATTATGGAGTCTATGTCTCTCTCAGCTTTCGATCCTTGCTCAAAATAAAATATAAAATGTTCTGATTCCTTAGTTACCCACACCTCCGAATGAACATATGGTATAACTAATAACAATACTAACATAGCAATGCCGAAGTTCTTATACATTTTCTCACCTGTTTTTTATACACTGAAATCTTTTATAAATTTTATTGTTATTTGAAGAAGAACATATCTTTCATACGGAATTCGCCACCATAAATACAAAATTTTGTATATAGAGATACTTAAGAGTTTTATGGGATATTCCATCGCAATCGCCTCCGGAAAAGGAGGAACAGGAAAGAGTGTTATATCCACAAATTTGGGTGTAGTTCTGGCCAAAGCTGGAAAGAATGTCCTGATACTTGATGCTGATCTGAAGATGGCAAATATTTCCCTGCTCATGGACCTTGAGTATCCGGAAATAACATTGAGTGAGGTTCTCTCAGGAGAAGCTGATTTAAAGGATGCCATTTATGAAAAATATGGTGTAAGGATACTCCCTGCAGGAATTCCTCTTTCAAAGGTAAAAAAAGCCAGAGCTGATAGATTGGAAAATGTTTTCAAGGAAATAACGCAGAATATAGATTATCTGATCATCGATACACCACCGGGGCTTGAAGTGGATGCTATTTCAGCCTTAGCGGGTGCGGATAATATACTTCTTGTTGTGAATCCTGATGTCTCCAGTATCACTGATGCTTTTAAGATAAAAAAGTTTCTGAACTTCTGGGCACACATCTGCTGGGTCTTGTAATTAACAGGATAAAGTATGATGTCAGCGAACTCTCTGTTAAAGAGATAGAGGATGTCATGGAGAGTAAAGCAATAGGGATTATCCCTGAGGACCATGAAGTGAAAAGGTCTGTAGCATTTGGAGTTCTTTTTATATCAGAAATCCTCAATCTCTCGCCTCCAAAGCCCTCTACAGATTGAACATGAATATCCTTGGAAGAAAGGAGAACATGATAGAATCCAGGAAACCATATGAAAGACTTCTCAGGATCCTGAGGTGAATATATGTTAGATGAACTTGTCATAGAAGAAGCCCAGATACTTATGGATAGCTATCTGCTATGACTATGTGAATAAAATAATTAAAGACAGAAATTTAAAGTTTGTAATAGTTGATTATTTAGTTGGGAGGCAGACTTCCAATATCTTCAGAATGGAATATGAAGAGTATCTGAGAGAGGGCCTGAATTCCCTGAAAAAAGAGAGAAAACTCTGCGATCTGAGAAATTAATAAAAGAAAATAAAGAGAAACAGGCAATCTATAATGCTTTGATAGAAAACTCCATGCAGAGAGAAAAAAATATATCCTTTTCAGAAAAAATATTCTATAACGTTTTTATATATTACAAAAAAGCCCTGAAGGCATATATAAGTGGTATGTTCGAGATAGAGGATAGATACTATGAAGATACATATGATAAACTTCTATTTTATAAATTTGAAGAAAGAGAAAAACTGATAAATGGAATACTTGAAGGAATAGAGGATGAGGAGGAAAAACATTACAGAAGAATGCTGAAACTCAAACTTCAGACAATGGAGAAATACAGAGAAGAACTGATGAAAAAATATAAAATATCCCAGCCATCTGATAAGGATATATCAAAATTATTAAAAACATCTGGATTTTAAAAAAAGGATTAAGCCATCTCTCTCTTCACAAGTGTTGTCACATAACCCACTACTCTGTTTTTCATTTTATCGTTTGGAAACTTGACTTTATCCTCCAGAAACTCTCTGTTCTTATAAAAATCTCTACTCAGCTCTTTACTGTATTTTTCAACTATCTCTCTTGCTATTCTTTTAATGAAAGTCGGTCTTATTCTTCCCATTGTATCGCCTCGGATATTAGTTTTATACAGAAGCATTTATAAATCTTCCTCAGATCTGGAACTCCTTTTTTGCCTTCAGCTCTCTGTTATCTGGCATTATTACTGTAACCTCTGCCTCTCCTCTCTCAACTTTTGTGATAAGCTTCTCAAATGGTATCTGAATCTTATCCTCCCAGTTATGGATCTTAAAGATCCCCTCATAGATTACGATATTTTCACTTTTTAAAATAATATCCACATTCAGTTCCGTGTTCTTAAAAAGAACGGGATATCCCTCCTTATCTTTCAGCACAATACTTACCAGGAGTCCGTCATATTCTGTATCGCTATCCCAGTTTCCCTGAACTATATTTATATCGCATGTTTCTACATTCTGGAATTTATTCTCTTCACCTACACACTCTAAAAAGAAAATCAACATAACCAGAATGATTCCATACCTTTTCATGATAATTTTATTGTACAGAACTTTAAATAATTATCGAGATCAATAACAAACCTTATAAACACTCAGAGGGTATCTTTTTCATGGTAAAGATAGCTCCCTCGATCCTTTCAGCAGACTTTTCAAAACTTGGGGAAGAGGTGAAAAGAGCAGAAGATGGAGGAGCGGATCTTATCCATGTGGATGTAATGGATGGGCATTTTGTCCCGAATATAACTGTGGGACCCATTGTTACAAAAGCCATAGCCCCACTGATAAAAATACCCATAGATATACATCTCATGATAGATAATCCTCAGTGTTTTATCGGGGATTTTTTTGAGAGTATAAAGGATAGAGAGAATCCTCAGGACTCGATCTCTGTCCATGTGGAGGCATGCGTACACATACATCGTGTTCTGAAAGAGATCAGGAGTTATGGTATTAAAGCTGGTGTTGCATTAAACCCAGCAACATCCTTAGATACAATAGAGTATCTACTGGACAGTATTGATCTCATAACTATCATGACTGTAAATCCTGGTTTTGGTGGGCAGGTATTCATAGATACCATGATTCCGAAGATCAAAAAGGCAAGAGAGATGATAGAGGGCAGGAATATAGATATCCTTGTGGACGGTGGTGTTAAAGCAGATAATGCCAGAAAAATTGTGAAAGCAGGAGCTACAATACTTGCGGCTGGCTCTGCCATCTTTAATGGGACAAATTCTATTGAGAATAACATCAGAAAGATAAGGAATGCTTTAAAAAGATCGGAGTGATCGATTCTGTTAATTTAGTGTTGTGAAGTGAAAAAATAAAAATTATCGAGTTTATGTCTCCGCTTCGTTAGAAACAAATTTTGTCAACTTAGTTTGATGATAAGTATCTAACCACATTCTAGCTGTTTCTTCATTTTTCAAGCTCCTTAAATGTTTCAACATATCCTTTAAAGTTACATGTAATCTTTCAACAGGATTAGAGTATTTCATTATCTATTTCCAGATTTCAGAAACCTTTTCACAACTGAGATGTAAACTTTGCCTGTTTGGTAGGAATGCTTTCTAAGCTTTATTTCTTCTATAAGCTTACCCATTAGTTTATATTGTTCCTGCGGCGTAAGCTTTTTAATATACAAGCCCATAAAAAAATTGTATGAAATCTAACCTTATAAAATTTCGCTTTAACTTCCCTCTAGGAGATTATACGAATAAAAAGTACGTGAAATATCGGTTAGGCGACATTTACGAATGCAAAAAATAAAAAGGAGGTGATTGATATGGGCGATGAAACAATAAGAGAAACTGAAACCATTCATTCTTTCAACAGAAACCAACTCTCTGACTTTATGAAGAACTTAGCCTCTGAGATACTTAACGGGAAAATAGAGATAAGAGGACAAGAGATTGAGATTCCTGAACTATTAGAAGTTGAGTATGAATTCAAGGAAAAAAAGAGCCAAAACAAACTCCAAATTGAAATTAAATGGTAAACATCACCTAACAGTGGGTATACGGCTTCGCTATGCTTCGCCAAAACGTCATACCAACAATAAATTAACAGTACCCAGTGATCATATCGTACTTGGTGCTATGAGATCGATGATTCTCATTATATCATCACTCTCTATCTCCACCTCCATTACCCCGAGTTTTGATTCCTCCTGAAAGTTCACAACTCCTACAAAAGCTGCCTGTTTATTCAGGGAAAAGCTCAGTTTTTTATCAGTTAAATTATTCAGTAAGATACTCCTTGCAGTATCTCTTATAGCCTGATCTTTAAGTTTTTCTTTTAGAATATTAAGACTACTTATTCTCGTGGATTCTCCTACAATATAGTTTCCTTCTTTTTTTAAATTTATATCAAATATATTCTTCACAGCTTTTTTGATCTTATCTTCATCCTCCGTGGGGTATATCACTGCTTTTATCCTCATATGAAACATATTACATTTTTGAGAGAGAGGTAAAAAAAGGTTTGGTAATGATATCATCTGAAATTCTTCAGAACGATAGATTTTTATATGTGAGAAATTACCCATTATGAAGATACATGATGGAGAATAATACTTATTCAGGCTCTGAAGGCGGTGTCTCAGATGCTGAGAGTAGACCTGAGAAAAAATATCTTAACCTTAGGTATAAAAATAGTTTCAATAATAAATTTAATTGTAACTCCGCCTTCAAGGGCTCTGAAGGAGTATCTGAGGCATAATTTAAAGGATCTTCACGAAACATCCTTTGCTCTTCTGCTCACAACTTCCGGTAATATTTTCACAGGGTACTTTATGGGAGCGTTTTCTTCAAAGCTTGCTGTGATCCCCTCTCTCCTGATTCTCATCCCGGGGTCAATAGATATGAGGGGAAACATCTTCGGAGCTTTTGGATCGAGACTGGGATCTTATCTTCATTTAGGTCAGATAGAACCATACTTCAGAAGAACAAAGCTCCTCGACCAGAATATACTATCCTCTTTCTCTCTCAGCTTTTTCATGTCCCTTCTTTTAGCATTCATCTCCAGCATTTTTTCCAGAGCTCTGGGCATTGCCTACAGCGTTGTGGATCTCTCCCTGATATCCATTCTTGCGGGATTGATATCTGGAGTTATAATGGTCGTTATCACAATTTTAACTGCATTTATCACTTACAGAAGAGGATGGAACCCTGATAATCTTGAATCCCCATTAATAACTCTTTTTGGAGATATGTTCACTCTCCCATTTCTCTTCATTTCTGCTGATATCATCATGAAGTTTAGTTTCACTATCAGGAATATTATTTTTTTCATATTCATGGGTTTAACAGTATTGTTCTTATTAATCAGTCTTTATTCAAAGCCATATTCAAGGAGGATTATAATGGAATCTGTTCCTGTCTTTATTTTCTGCGGTATTTTAAGTACCACCTCAGGAAGCATCCTGAGCACGAGAATAGAGAGTTTGGTACAGATGGCAGGTCTTTTTACAGTGATTCCAGCTTTTCTTGAGGATGGTGGTGCTCTTGGTGGTATTCTGTCTGCGAATTTTTCCTCATGGCTGCATTTAGGATCCATTGATCCAAAATTTTTTCTTTCCAGAAGAGTTCTCACGAAATTTTTAAATACCCATTTAGTCGGGATCATTCCATTCTCTCTCATCGGTATTCTTTCCTACGGATTGAATATTCTTCTGGATCTTCCCGCTCCGTCTTTAAAGAGCCTTTTCATGGTGTGTCTTGTTGCCGGGGAGTTTTTAATTCTGGTGGTAAATTTTTTAACATTTTTTCTTTCTGTATTAACATATAAAATTAAATTAAATCCGGATAATGTTGTGATACCTCTGATAACGAGTTTTATGGACATTTTAGGATCATTTTCCCTTATACTTTTCCTGATCCTTTTCGATATCATCTGAGTAAAGTTTTTAAAATCTGCGTTCTCTCCTTTTTCATGATAATTATAGGTGCAGGAATAGGAGGCCTTTTAACCGCCACCTTACTGGAGAAAAAATATGAGATCAAAATCTTTGAAAAGGGAATAGTTGGAGGGAGGTTCAGAAATCTTCCTTACAGAGGATTCCAGTTAAGCACGGGAGCCTTTCATGCTCTACCTCACGGATCCACGGGCTTCACAGCCAGAATATTGGATAAGGCAGGAATACCGCACAGGATAATAGATGGTGATCCCTGGGGAACATTTCTGATCGATGGAAAACAGTACAGATTTAAGAATTTATATTCTTTCCTGAGTTTCATGGAGAGATTTAAAGTCTCCAGAGTTCTTTTTGATATGAGGTTTACAAAGGGTGATGATACGCCTTTGGGGGAATACCTAAATGATAAACTCAACAATGATACAGTATATAGAGTTGTAAAAGCCTTCTGTGGATTTGGGATGAGTATAGATCCATATGATATCCCGACGAGAAGCTTCTTCTCCATTGTAAGATGTCTGTACAGATATGGAGGTCCAGGTACAGTTGTAGGGGGGTGCAGTGCATTAACAGATGCTCTTGCCAAAGGAAAAAATATAATAAAAGAGGAGATAAAAGACATCGTCGTTGAGGATAACGAAGTAAAGGGGGTAGTGGATTCTGAGGACAGATTTTATGAGGATAATATAGTTATAAGTGATATCGGGATTAAAGAAACGGTTAAATTAACTGGAAAAAATAATTTTCCGGGCGATTATTTAAAAAGGATTAATAATATAAAAGAAGCTGAAGGAATAAAGATAAATATAGCTACAAAGGATGGAATAATAGATCATAATGGTGTTCTGATCACCTGTGACACAGAAAGGGTGGAGGGGCTAAATCAGGTAACAAATGTTGATCCCTCACTGGCTCCCAGGGGGTATCATTTGGTAATGACCCATCAGACATTGAGATCTAACAATATAAAAAAGGAGATAGAGCTGGGACTTGAGGATATAGAAAAGATCTTTGGAGATAAAGATCATGAGATCCTTTTAGTTCAGACATTCAGAAATGGATTCCCTGTAAACAGGGCTGTTACAGGATATGATCTTGATTATAAAACTCCTGTGCAGGGATTGTACCTTGTTGGAGACTCTGCAAAGAAGGAAACTATGGAGGTGGATGGTATCTCAAAAAATGTTCTGGAGCTATACGAGTATCTCAGCTGAGGAGATCAGAAAAATTCATAAGATAGTTAATTATGAGAGGGGGGATACACTGAATATAATACAGGGAAACTATGAGATAGCGGTGGTAATATCCCAGAAATATCTATCAGAGTTAAAAGAGATAATGGAAAATGAAAAAATATTAAATATAGAAAAAAATTTAGTTTCTCTGACTCTGAGCCTGACAGAGGAGTTTTTTATACACCAGGAGGTATATCAATCGCAACTAGAAAACTTCCATGGGAAAATATGAACATATATCCACAATGACAGAGCTTA
>Ga0190303_1000278_pt1 | contig 20941 bp, 15 predicted proteins | sample 48700701_MG_FD_161672 | JGI IMG/M metagenome (GOLD analysis project Ga0190303, IMG submission 161672) | Hydrothermal vent sediment bacterial communities from Southern Trench, Guaymas Basin, Mexico - 4870-07-0-1_MG | ecosystem: Environmental > Aquatic > Marine > Hydrothermal vents > Sediment ... | reverse complement strand
GATTGTTGTGGGGGAAAATTCAAAATTAGATTTTGAACGTACTCAAAACGAGCATAATGGCTCAAATCAAATTTCGCATTTATTCTTTAACCAGAAAAGAAACAGTACTGTAACATCAAATACAATTACCTTACATGGGGGCTTGGTAAGAAATAATATTTACGTTGATATGTGCGAAGAAGGCTGCGAAAATAATGCTTATGGATTGTTTCTTGCCGATAGAGGACAACATATTGACAATAAAATCTTTATCGATCATTCTAAACCAAATTGCACTAGTAAACAGATGTTCAAGGCTGTTTTAGACGACTATGCAAGTGGAGTGTTTAACGGAAAAGTGTTAGTTCGCGAAGGGGCTCAAAATACACAAGCATCACAAACAAATAATAATATACTTTTAACCGACGATGCTAAAATTAATACTAAACCGCAACTCGAGATATATGCCGATGATGTAAAATGTAGTCATGGAGCAACTGTAGGACAGCTCGATAATGAAGCTCTGTTTTACTTGCGTTCGAGAGGGATTAGCAAAAAAGAAGCTAAATTACTCCTTATGTATGCTTTTGCTCATGATATTATTGGAAAAATCAAAGTGCCGGCTTTAAAAAATCGTATCGACGATTTAGTCGAAAAAAGATTGCGTGGAGAATTATCTGTTTGTAATACTTGCAAAATGAATTGTGTTACAAAAAAAGATTAAAGAAAAATCAATAATTGTATAAATAAAAAAAATTGCGTTGTGAGCTTAAATATTAATAAAATAAGGAATGATTTCCCGATATTAAGTCAGAAAGTTTATAATAAACCATTGATATATTTCGATAATGCTGCAACAACTCAAAAACCAAAGCAGGTTATTGATGAGATAGCTAAAATATATTCTGAGCAAAATAGTAATATTCATCGAGGCGTTCATTTTTTAAGCGATAGCTTAACATCGAGATTTGAAGATGCTCGAAAAACAGTTAGAAAATTTATTAATGCTAAATTCGATCGTGAAATTATTTTTACAAGTGGTACTACTCATTCAATTAATGCTGTAGCATTTTCTTTTGGCGAAAAATTTATTCGTAAAAACGACGAAATTATTGTTTCCACTCTCGAACATCATGCCAATATTGTTCCGTGGCAATTACTTTGCGAAAGAAAAGGTGCCGTACTTAAAGTTATTCCTGTTAACGATAAAGGAGAGTTAATTCTCGACGAATTAGAAAATTTGTTATCTCCAAAAACAAAACTTGTTGCAGTTAATCAAGTGTCGAATGCTATTGGTACAATTAACGATGTTAAAAAAATTATAGAAATAGCACATAAAAATAATACTGCTGTATTAATTGATGGTGCGCAAAGTGTACAGCACGAACAAGTTGATGTTCAGGAGCTTGATTGTGATTTCTTTGTGTTTTCAGGACATAAAATATACGGACCAAATGGAATAGGTGTATTATATGGAAAAGAAAAATGGCTAAACGAAATGCCTCCATATCAATCGGGAGGTGAGATGATAGATAAAGTTAGTTTCGAGAAAACTACGTTTAACGAATTGCCATTTAAGTTTGAAGCAGGAACTCCAAATTATGTTGGTGCTATTGGTTTGGCTATTGCTATCGATTATGTTTCGAATATAGGTTTAGATAATATTTTAGAATACGAAAGCGAATTGTTAAGTTATGCTACCAAGAAAATAAAAAATATTGATGGTTTGAAAATTATAGGAACGGCCGAGAAAAAAGTTAGTGTCTTGTCTTTTATATTCGACGATATTCATTTTTACGATGTAGGTATGGTGCTCGATAAAATGGGTATTGCTGTTCGAACAGGACATCATTGTGCCGAACCTATTATGAATAGATTTAATATTGATGGTACAATTCGTGCGTCGTTTGCATTTTATAATACAAAAGACGAAATAGATAAATTATATGATGCTTTATTAAAAGTAAAGCAAATGTTTGGTTAAATAAAAGCTTTAATATGTCATTGTTAGAAAAACAAAACGAAATAGTAGAAGAGTTTTCAGTATTTACCGACTGGATGGATAAATATAATTACTTAATAGAGTTAAGTAAGGATATTAATCAAATAGATAAAGAAAAGAAAACTCAGCAACATTTAATAGAAGGTTGTCAATCGAAAGTATGGTTAAATGCAGAATTAGAAAACGGCAGAATTCGATTTTCTGCCGATAGCGATGCAATTATTACAAAAGGAATTGCTGCACTTTTGGTTAGGGTTCTCGATAACGAAAAACCTGAAGATATTATTAATGCCGATTTGTTCTTTCTCGACGAAATAGGATTGCAACAAAATCTCTCGCCTACCAGATCTAATGGATTGTTAGCGATGCTTAAGCAAATGAAATTATATGCCATTGCTTTTAATGCTAAATTAAAAATGTAAATATTTTATTAATATGACTGAAAAAGAAAATTTCTTAGCTATTGAAGTTGCTGTATTAGATGTTATTAAAACGGTTTACGACCCTGAAATTCCTGTAAATATTTATGCATTAGGACTTATTTATAAGATTGATGTTGACGAAAATAATAATGTTGAGATAAAAATGACTTTAACTGCCCCAAACTGTCCTATGGCAGAAGACTTAATACAAGAAGTTAACAATAAAGTTAAAGGAATTAAAGATGTAAATGAAGTTACTATAAATCTTGTGTTCGACCCTCCTTGGGATAAAAGTATGATGAGCGAAGAAGCTTTACTTGAACTCGGAATGCTTTAGTGTCGAATAATTTATATTGAATTAATCATAATGCATATATGGCTGTTGGTAAGCAATATAAGTCGTTATTTGTGGAAAATAAGATTCAAATAACGAAAATTATTAAACAAAAAGCTCTTGCAATTGGTTTTTCGGAAGTTGGTGTTTCAAAAGCTGAATTTCTAAAAAAAGATGCAGAGCATTTAAAAACTTGGCTAAAAAACGAGATGAATGGTGAGATGTCGTATATGGCAAATCATTTCGACAAACGTGTTAATCCGGCTAAACTCGTAGAAAATGCAAAATCTATTATCTCAGTTTTGTATAATTATTACCCTTCCAAAGTCCAGATTGATGATACTTATAAAATATCGAAATATGCTTACGGACAAGATTACCACTATGTTGTAAAAGAAAAATTGAATGAATTATTTGCATTTATTCAAAAGGAGTTTGGAAATATTACCGGCAGAGCATTTGTCGATTCAGCCCCAGTATTAGATAGAACCTGGGCTGTAAAAGCAGGATTAGGATGGATTGGGAAAAATACTAATCTGATAAATAAAAAATTAGGCTCGTTTGTCTTTATTGGCGAGTTAGTTGTTAATATAGAGTTAGATTACGATAGACCGATAAAAGATTATTGCGGCACTTGCACTAGATGTATCGATGCCTGTCCTACCAATGCTTTGGCAAAACCATATCTTATTGATGCTCGTAGATGTATTTCGTATCTTTCAATAGAAAAGAAAGGTAAAATTCCGGAAGAAACAAAAGGGCAGTGGGAAAATAATATTTTTGGTTGCGATATTTGCCAGGATGTTTGCCCTTGGAATTCGAAGCTTGAAGGAAATACCGAACCATTATTTACTCCTAAACAGGAATTGTTAAATAACACTTGCGAAGAATGGGAGAGTCTTTCGAAAGAAAAATTTAACGAAATATTTAAAAAATCGCCTGTTAAAAGAACTAAATATCAAGGTTTAATGAGAAACATAGACTTTGTGAAAAAATAATATTTTGTTTCTAATAATCTCATAGAATTTTAATTCAATTTATGAGTATATGACAAAAATATTAATCCGCATTATTCATACAAAAGTGTAACGAATTGTATGAATGTGCGATGGATAGTGAGAAGCAATGCGGGTAATCCCGATTTAGAAATACCCAAATTTGGGGTTATTAAAAACTCCAAATTTGTTAGTATTTCTTAATCGCTAAAAATTCGTGAATTTTTCGGGTTTAAATAGTCATCTTACAATTAGCTTGCTATTATGTACGTGCACCGTTTTTCGGTGTAACTGATATTTGCTATAATTGTTATTTCTTTAATTCTTGTTTTATAATTAAAAATATCTTACTGTTATTGTATAGTGTAGTGTAAATTGGTGTGTTAACTGTTCTTATTTTTATTATATATTACATATTTTGAAATTATTTGTTGTACCTTCGATATTCAAAAAAAATAATACAAAATACATAAGTATAAAATTAATGAAAAGGAAAGAGTATAGTTGGCGAGCGTGTGATGGATTGGGTTTATTCGGACAATCTTGGGAACCTGATGAAAAGCCTAAAGCCGTAATAAATATAATTCATGGTTTTGGAGAGTATTCGGGAAGATTTTCGAATTGGGCAAAGAGATTTGTCGATAAAGGATATGCTGTATTTGCTATTGATTATCGTGGGCATGGTAAATCTGAAGGTAAGAGAGGATATATAAAGAATTTTTCAGACTTGTTTAACGATGTTGATGTATTATTAGAAAATTCGAAAAATGAATATTCCGATATTCCACATCTTTTATACGGTCATAGTTTAGGTGGTAATATTGTAACAAATTATTATTTAGAAAGAAAACCTATAATTAAAAAGTTGATAGCTACATCTCCTTGGTATTCTTTAGCTTTCAAACCATCAGCACTTTTGATGTTTTTTGCCAGAATAATGTATAAAATTTCTCCGGGAATAATTAGTAAATCAAATCTCGATATTAATGCATTATCGCACAATAAAGAAGTTGTTCGTTTATATAAAGAAGATCCATTAGTTCACAATAAAATCTCTTTAGAGCTTCTTTTTTCTACAATGAAATATGGATCGAAGCCTCTTGAAGAAATCAATAAACTTAATATTCCAATGCTTTTGATGCATGGCTCAGGCGACAAGATTACCTCGTTTAAAGCAAGTAAAAAATTATACGAAAAAGATACAAAAACGAATAAATTAATATCGTTTAAAGAATGGCCCGATATGTATCACGAATTACATAACGAACTTATTAACGATGAAATATTCGAATATTTAATATCGTGGATAGAAAAATAATCGCAAATTTGTTGATTCTATTTTGTATTAATAAAATGAGTTAAATTAGCATTGTTAAAACTCAGAATATCTTAAAATGAATATCTTTCGAACAAATATTGAATTATCCCCATCTGAAAATAGAATAAATCACCAATCAAGAACTTTATTTCTTGGATCTTGTTTTACCGAGAATGTTGGGAATAAATTGTTCGAAAATAAATTCTCGGTTGATATTAATCCTTTTGGTGTATTGTATAATCCTGTATCGGTAAAAAATGCTATTGATATATTATTAGAAAAAAAAGAATTTAGAAAAAACGATTTATATAATTTTAACGATTCATGGCTTAGTTTTTATCACGATACTTCGTTTTCTGATATCGATGCCGATAAATGTCAGGAAAAGATTAATAGAAAACTAAAAGATTCGTATAAGTACTTCGAAAATCTCGATTATCTTGTTATTACTTGGGGTACTGCATGGGCGTATAAATTTAAAGAATCGGGAAAAATAGTATCTAATTGTCATAAAATTCCTGCTAAAGCATTTCAAAGAGAAAAATTAGAACTCGATAGTGTTGTTGCCGATTACGAGAGTTTGATAGTAAAACTTAAAGAACTTAATCCCGATTTAAAGATAATATTCACAGTTAGTCCGGTTCGTCATTGGAAAGATGGTGCTGTGCAAAACCAAATAAGTAAATCGACATTAATTATTGCAATTCAAGCATTAATAAATAAATTTAGTAATATAGAATATTTCCCCTCCTACGAAATTATGATGGACGATTTAAGAGATTATAGATTTTATGAAGAAGACATGCTTCATCCTAATAAAGTTGCAGTTGATTATATCTGGAATAAATTTTCCGATAGGTATTTCGATAATTCCACAACAGCTTTAATGAAAGATATTAGCAAAATTGCAAATGCTAGAAATCATCGACCTTTTAACGAAAAATCAAAAAGTCATCAGAAATTCCTTGCTAAACAACTTATAGAAATAAAACAACTTAAATCGGAAAATCCGTTTTTAGATTTTGCCGAAGAAATTGACTATTTTACCGAAAAACTAATTGCAAAATAATAAAATAACACGGGTATTTCGTAAAAGTACAAAAAGAATAAAAAAAGATGGTGTCTAAAAAGCAAAGTTTCAACCTATTTATGTCATATTGAGCTTGTCGAAATATCTCATTTTCAAACTAATAGATTCTTCGACTTCCTTTAGAATGAACTTTTTAGACACCATCTTTAAGTAAATATTTGTTTAATATTAAAATTTCATAGCAAGCGATAAGATAAATCTTCGTGGTGCTCCAAAAAATACTTCAGCCGATTTAGCATCAAAATCTTGATATTGATTTTGTATATACGAGCTGTTATTTTTAGCATCAGAGATATAAGTAGTGTTTAAAATATTTGTAACACTTAATCGAAGATTGAAAGTAACCTTGTCTATAGGATTCAGATGAAATCTATAACCTGTATGAAAATCAATTAAATTATAATTCGGCATTATCCAAGGTTCTACAGGGTTTCCTTCTGCATCGGTTGTGCTTTCGGGGTTAAAGTCGGCATAATATCTTGCGAAGTATGTTGTACGAGCATTAAAATAAAGACCTTTAATTGGTTCGTATCTTACGCTGGCTCCTAATTGCGATTGAGCTGCATCGCCAACATGAATTCCTGTAGCATCGAAATCTATAGTATTTGCTTCAGTGTTAGTTTCTTTAAAATACATTTGAAGACCTTCGATTTTTTTATCCCAAATCCAGTCTCCCAGTGATAATAATCCTTGAAATTCAAGGTTATGTAATATTTTATAAACAAAATCGAGTTCAACGCCCATGTGTCTGGCATCCATTCCGGGAATATCGCCATAAGTATCTTCAAGGCTTCCGGTAATTGGGTCAATGGCCTTACCTTTTACCTGATTAGTTGGTTTGTTTTCCCATATTGTATAATAAGTATTCAAATTTCCCGAAAATTTTGGCGATGCATAGTGGTAACCAAATTCTATAGCTTTAACAATTTCGTTATCGGTATTATCCTGGAAATTTGTAGTATAGCCTTTATAAAAGTATTTGAATGCACGAGTTTTCGATAAATATCCAAGATTAGCAAATATGTTAGAGTGTTCAGAAATATTCAAATTCGCACCACCTTTAATTGTGAAACTCGGTTTCCATTTCCAATCCGATTTTGTTGCTTTAAAGAAATCTTTTTTCATATAACCCGAACGGGCAGTACTTAAATTTAGGAATGTACTGAGATTATTGCTTTTGTATTCAATTTGTCCGAATAATCCACCATATTTTACATAACCATTATAGTTGTAGTATATTTTGTCGCCTTTGGTTTTCATTGCTAACGATGAGTCGGCCATGTAATCTAATCTTGTATCATCTTTATCTATACAATAATCACCTCCTAATAAATCTTCAACTTGCATATAATGCGACCCGGTGTACGAACGCATATCTATTCCTCCCGAAACTTGAATTTTTGAAGTTAATTGATAGTCGAACGAAGATAGGTAGCCATACCAGAAATGTTCGTTATGTTGCATAGTAAGATAATTAGACGAATAGTACAACGAATTACTATACTCCGGATTTGTTGGAGGAACAGGGCTTGGGTCGAACGGACCTTGAGAATATTTTGTATTGGCATCGTATATTGCTTGCCAATCTATTTGTCCGTATCCCGGATTTGAAGGATCGGTAATTAATTGATTATTTTTTATGCTATGTCGTGGACCTATTCCGCCACCTTTTCCTATAGAAAGATATAGAATGTTAGAAATAAATAGTTTGTCGTTTACATGCCACGAGTCTCTAATACTAAATTGTGGTTTGTGATATTTGTTGACTTTGCTGTTTAATACTTCTGGTCGTGCATTGGCATTATATCTGTCTTTTGTAATATATCCCCAATGATAATTATAGCCAACACCCATATCATTTACATTTGGGCGATAGATATAATCTCCAGATTCATCTTTTGTATCAACATCAATACCTTGTTCGCGGGCATAATCTAAATCGTAAGCTGCAATAGATCTTTTGTATGCTCTTTGGTCGTGTTCTTGCGGAGCACCAAAAGCTGTTGCACTTGTAATGTGGTCGCCCCAACGTTTATCAACTTTAGCATAATAGAACCATCCTTCCGATCCTGTTTCGTCAACATAAGATTCTCCTTTTTTATACGAGCCTGCTAAGGTAAATCCCCATCCTTTATCTAAAGGTCCTGAAGAAAACCCAACAGTAGTTTGTAATTTTCCGAAATAGTCAACCGATTGTTTTATAGTTGTTTCACGCTTTGTTTCAATTCCTTTAGTAAGAATATTCATAGTACCACCAACTGATGGCAGAGCAAGTTTCGAAGCACCTAATCCTCTTTGTACCTGCATCGATCGAGTTATAGCATCAAGTCCAAACCAGTTCGACCAGTAAACCCAACCGTTTTCCATATCGTTTACAGGTATTCCGTCTATCATAACAGCAACATTACGTTGACTGAATCCTCTAATAGTAATTCTGGCATCGCCATCGCCACCACCTTGCTGGGTAGCATAAACTCCGGGTGTCGAGTTTAAAACCATAGGTAAATCTTTTCCGGCTAATTCTTCTTTAATCTTTATTGGTAGAACATTCGTAAATGCTACAGGTGTCTCACGCGAACGGGCTACATCTGCTACAACTATTACTTCGTCTATGGTTTGCGATTGTAACAAGAAATTTACAAAAATGTTCTTGTTTTGAATTTTAATAGTTTTGGTTTGCGATTGGTATCCAACATAAGAAGCTGTTATTTTATATTCTCCGTTTTCTAATTGTAAACTAAATTTTCCATCGAAATCGGTTATTGTGCCTTTTCCTACGCTATAAAGAACATTTGCTCCTATGAGTGTTTCTTCGGTTTCGGAATCTTTAATAACTCCTCTAACAAAAAATTGTTGAGCGCTTGCAGTAAAGCCTGCAAGAACTATGGCTAAAAGAAATATTATTTTTTTCATGTGTTTGTATCTTAATGTATTTTAGAAAAAAAAAGCATTTGAAAAAATGTTTTTCATATGCTTTTTTTTATTATATCGAATGTAATTACTTAATTACTATTTTTTTAACTAAAGAGTTGTTGTTTTCAAAATTAATTTTAACTAAATAAATTCCTTTTTCGGGAGTATTAAGATTAATTAAATAAGTATTACTTAGTTCATCGCTTTTTCTGAATATTGTTTGTCCAATAATATTAAATATCTCTACAGAATTTATTTTATTATCATTCGATCTAATTTCGAAATGATTGTTAATAACAGGGTTTGGAGAAATGCTTACTTTTTGGTCGATTATTTTTGTGTCGAAAAATCCGTTGCTAGAACCTGTATAAGTATGAGTTCCAAGATTAGTCCAGATATCAACATGTACCCACATTGAGTCGCCTTGCCAAACAGAAGGAATAGTATCCCATTCTGCTGTTACATTAAATGGATGAGGATTATCTGTAACTCCTGATGATACATCAGGGTTTCTAATTAAGGTGTGGTCTTTTGTCCAAGCCATCCAATATGGGCCATAATTTGCCGTTCCTGTATCGTCGCTTCCTTTTACAACATAATCGGTAATTGTAGATGTTACCATTACGCCTTCACCCGAATTGTATGTTACTGCAGTGTCTTTAATGTTCGACCAACCTGTAGCATCTTCCATTACACTTAATAAACCAATTTCACCTAATAAATCAATAGGAGTAAAATTTTCTCCATCAGTTGATTTTAATAAAGCAATAGCATCGTTCCCGTTCATATATGTAGGAGCAGGATAATTGCCATCGAGTTGATCGGCAAGGGCTTGCAATTCAGGAGAACAGGCAGGAGAGAACTCGTTTGTTTCTGTCTGACCGTTAACAATTACCCAGCATTCGCCTGCTGCTAACATGCCTTGAAGATGTAAATAACCACCGCTTGTAGTTAATGCACTTCCCGATGTCGGATATTTTTCTCCATTACTGAATCGAACAACATAATAATCGGAAAGATCAACGGTATTGTCCGTTGGATTATATATTTCCAGTGCTTTATTATTTCCACTGCCATCAATATACTCGGAGAAAAATAATGTTTTCTGACCAAATAATATTGAAGATGTTGATAGAACAAGAATTAAGAGTAAAAGTTTTTTCATAATTGTATGTTTTATAAAATATTGTATTTAAAAAAGGGTTTCAAATATAATGAAAATAATTACTATTTGCTAATTACTTTTTATAATGTTTTTAATATAGTTTAATATTTTATTTCATTGTTTATTAATACTTTTGTTATATAGCTTTATTGCTTTTTCTAAATCTTCGGGAGTATCGATTCCAAAACTTTCAATATTTGTACGTGCAATTTTAATTTTATATCCGTTTTCAATCCATCGGTTTTGTTCGAGCGATTCGGCTAGTTCGAGTGATGATTGTGGCAAATTAGTAATTTTGTTTAAAACATCTTTTTTATAAGCATACATTCCAATATGTTTATAGTATGTGTGATTTTTGTGCCAAATATCTTTAGTATAGTTTTGTACATACGGAATAGGACTGCGACTAAAATATATAGCATAATTGTTTTTAGTAAAGATTACTTTTGGTTTGTTTGGATTGAAAATATCCTCATTAACATCAATTTTTTTTACAAGAGTAGCTATTTCTGTGTCTTTATCGTTAAAACATGATGATATTTCTTTAATTTGTTGATGATTTATAAATGGTTCGTCGCCTTGTATATTTATTACTATATCAAATTCTTTGTTTAAAGAAGCTTCAATTTTATTAACTGCTTCGGCAATTCTATCGGTACCGCTTTGATGTATCGATTTTGTGAAAATTACATTGCCTCCAAATCTGTTTACTTCATTTTCAATTCTAGCGTCATCAGTGGCAACATAAACAATTTTCAAAGCTTTAGTACACTGCTCATAAACTTTTTGTATCATCGATTTGTTGCCGATTTTAGCAAGAGGCTTGCCGGGAAATCTACTCGATTCGTATCTAGCCGGAATTATTCCAATAATATTCATAAACAGAAATCTATTATTAAAAATTAAGTGCTCAGTAATTTTTTTAAATCTATCAGGTCTTGTAATAAATAACTTTGAAAAACGCAAAATTTGTTTTATTCTGGTTATCAGCCACTTATAAAACATCAACAAGTTATTATAAAATACAATATTAGTAAAAATGTTTTAATGCAGAAAAATAATATGGATATCTATAACTTATAATATTATTTAATGACGTTATGTCAGATAATATTTCCTTTAATATAGCTAAAAACAAATTATTGTTATAATTTTGTCATATATGTTTTAAGTTAAAAAATGTTTTATCATGAATGTGCAAAGTATAAAGCAAAGATTCGGAATAATAGGTAATTCACATGGGCTAAATCGAGCAATTGATATTGCAAGTCAGGTTGCACCAACCGATTTGTCTGTATTAATAAACGGCGAGAGTGGAACAGGAAAAGAAGTGTTTCCTCAAGTTATACATGCATACAGTACACGAAAACATAATAAATATATTCCTGTTAATTGTGGTGCAATACCCGATGGAACTATCGATTCGGAATTATTTGGCCACGAAAAAGGTTCGTTTACAGGAGCTCACGAAAGTAGAAAGGGATATTTTGAAGTTGCAGATGGAGGAACAATATTTCTCGACGAGGTTGCAGAATTGCCATTATCTACTCAAGTACGTTTATTACGTATTTTAGAAACCGGCGAATTCTTTAGAGTTGGTTCATCAAAAGTTATTAAAGTTGATGTTAGGGTTATTGCAGCTACAAATGTCGATCTTGTGAAAGCAATAGAAGAAAATAAGTTCAGAGAAGATTTATACTATCGATTAAATACTGTACCTATTGCAATTTCCTCTTTGCGCGAAAGAGGAGACGATATTTATTTATTATTTAGAAAATTTGCTACAGATTTTGCAGAAAGATATCGAATGCCATCAATAAAATTAAGCGAAGAAGCACGACGAATATTAGATAATTACGAATGGCCGGGAAATGTTCGACAATTAAAAAATATTACAGAACAATTATCTGTTATCGAAAAAGACAGAATTGTAACTGCAGATATTATGAAAAAATATCTTCCGGATTACTACCCAAATAAATTGCCGGCAATATACAATAAAAGAGTAATTGATGAAAAAACTTTTTCTAGCGAAAGAGAAATTCTTTATAAAGTATTGTTCGATATGAAGAACGATATGAATAATTTAAAAAAGTTAGTTCACGAAATTGTTCAGAAAGGAGCAAATCAAGATAATATACAAGAAGAAAGTGAGAATTTAATACAAGATATAGAACAAAATATTTCTCCGGTAATAAATCAAAATAACCCTTCTCAGCAACGATTTCAAAAAAAAACTAATTCAACTATTGAAGACACCGAAGAATTTGTAGAAGAATCGTTATCATTAGAAGATAAAGAAAAAGAATTAATTCAAAAAGCCTTAGAGAAACATAATGGAAAGAGAAAATATGCAGCTCAGGAATTAGGAATTTCAGAAAGAACATTATACAGGAAAATTAAAGAGTACGATATTAAATAGTGCTTACACGAAAGCACAATATCAAAGAATAAAATATTTATATTCGTTATTTTAAACTTTAAAATGAAATAGTTAATATGCAAGATTTGAAATTTAATAATAAGTTCATAATATTTATTGTAACATTTTTATTTACAGTTAATTATGCGTGTACAGTAAAATATTCAACTACCGGAGCGTCAATATCTTCTGATGTAAAAACTGTAAGTGTTCAATTTTTCCCAAATAAGGCTCCTTTAGGAATGTCGAATCTTGGACAATATTTTACCGATGAATTAAAAGATAAATTCTTGTCGCAAACTAGTTTAATATTAGTTAAAGATAATGGACATTTGAATTTCGGAGGAGAAATTACCGATTATAACATAAAACCAATTGCTGTACAAGGAGACGAAATAGCTGCACAGAATAGATTAACAATTAAAGTACATGTTGTTTTTATTAATGAAAAAGATCCGGAACAGAATTTCGATTCTAGTTTCTCGAGATATCAGGATTATAATAGTAGAGAGAGTTTATCGTCCGTGGAAGAGGGTTTAGTTGAAGAAATTGTAAAAGAACTAATAGAAGATATTTTTAATAAATCGGTTGTTAATTGGTAAAATTAGAAGTGATAATATGGGGAAAGTAGATTTTATAAAATTTATTAATAATCCGGAACTCTTAAACAACGAAAGTTTAAAACTAATAAAAGGAATATTAGACGAATATCCCTATTTTCAAGTTGCTCATTTGTTATATCTTAAAAATCTTAAAAATATAAATAGCCCCGATTTAGAAGAGCGTATTCATTATTCATCTGCTTTTATTTCCGATAGACAAGTTTTATTTGAAGTCCTGTATTTTATCGACGATAGTAAGTTATATGCAAAAAGCAAAAATCAGAACGACAGTAAATTATCGATAGAATCGAAGCCAAAAGAACAAAATAATAAATCGATTAAGAAGAATGAAGAATCTGTAAAAAAAACAGAAGATAATAATGTAAACAATAAATTTAGAAGACAAATAAAAGATGGGTTCGAAGGAATGGCTAATAATATTTCCGATACAATTTCTAGCCAATTAAAACATTATAGCTCGCGTAATGATGATGAATTGAAATATAGTCCGGAATTATTTTTTGTTGAAGAAGATTTAAAGAATAAGGAAAAAGAAGAAGATATATTATTTATCGACGATAATATAGAAAAAGAAGAAGATCCTGTTGAAGTATTAATAAATGAGAATGTTGATAATGAATTGGAAGATACAATAGAATTTTTAGAAATTGAAAATAAAAAAACTGACATAAAAAAAGATGCAAAAGAAATTTTTAATATTAATGATTATTCTTTTTCAATCGAATTTAATGATGAAGGATCGGAAAAAGATAAATTAATTTCTAAATTTGTTATAAATAATCCAAGAATGGACACGAATAATGAATATTATGATAGCAAGGGAATTGATTTGTCAGAAAAAAGTATTGAAGAAAATAATGAACTTTTAAGCGAAACATTAATAAAAGTATATGTTAAACAAGGATATTTTGATAAAGCAATTAAAGCTTATGAGAAATTAAGTTTGAAATATCCAAAAAAAAATACTTACTTTGCGAGTCAAATAAAAATGATTAAAGAATTTAAAAACAAACAAAAAAACACATAGATTATGCATGTCGTGATATCAGTATTAATAATTATTGCAAGTATTCTGTTAATTTTAATTGTATTAGTTCAGAATTCAAAAGGAGGAGGATTAGCTTCAAACTTTTCTTCTTCGAATCAGGTAATGGGAGTTAAAAAAACTGCCGATTTTCTCGAAAAAGCTACTTGGACATTAGCTATAGCATTAGTAGTTTTAAGTGTTGCATCAAGTATTGTTATTCCACGTGGTGGAGAAGAACAAAAATCAAGAATAGAACAACAAGTTGATAACGCTATTGATCCTTCACAAATGCCTTCATTCCCTACATCTGTTCCCGAAAAAACAGAAGAAACAGGAAACGGTCAAGAATAAAATAACAAATAAAAATATTTTAAGGTGTCAGTATGTCAGATGCATATTGGCACTTTTTTTTTGTTTAAAATTTCGAGTATAATATTGCTAATGAGCTTTTTTTGAAAAGAATCGATTAGTATTATTACATTCGATTAAATAGTATTTATTCGAGATGAATATTCGAAAGAGTATATTTTGTCTGTTTTTTTGCTTTGGCATAATATATGACAATAATCGTTTATCAGAAAATTATAAAACTTAAATATTAATCATAATCATAAAAACATGGCAGCTAAAGAAATGAAATTTGATATTGATGCTAGAGATCACTTGAAAGCTGGTATTGACAAATTAACAAATGCAGTTAAAGTAACATTAGGTCCTAAAGGGCGAAATGTTGTTATAGAAAAAAAATTTGGAGCACCACAAGTAACAAAAGATGGAGTAACTGTTGCAAAAGAAATTGAGCTTGAAGATAAATTCGAGAATTTAGGAGCTCAAATGGTAAAAGAAGTTGCGTCGAAAACTAACGACGATGCAGGAGATGGAACTACAACAGCAACTGTTTTAGCACAATCGATAGTAAATGTTGGTTTGAAAAATGTTACTGCCGGAGCAAATCCAATGGATTTAAAAAGAGGAATCGATAAAGCTGTATCAAAAGTTGTTGAAAGTATTAAAGCTCAATCAAAAAAAGTTGGCGAGTCAAACGAGAAAATAGAGCAAATTGCTAAGATTTCTGCAAATAACGATTCCGAAATCGGAAGACTTATTGCCGAAGCTATGGATAAAGTGAAAAAAGAAGGTGTTATTACTGTTGAAGAAGCAAAAGGAACCGATACTCATGTCGATATAGTTGAAGGTATGCAATTCGATAGAGGTTATATCTCTCCTTATTTTATTACCGATACCGAAAAAATGATATCTGTTTTAGAGCATCCATATATTCTGCTTACCGATCAGAAGATTTCTACCATGAAAGATTTGATGCCAATTTTAGAAGCTACAGCTCAAAACGGAAAACCTTTAATGATTATATCTGAAGATATCGATGGAGAAGCTTTAGCTACTCTTGTTGTAAATAAAATTAGAGGCTCTTTAAAAGTTGCAGCTGTTAAAGCTCCCGGATTTGGCGATAGAAGAAAAGAAATGCTTGAAGATGTTGCTATTCTTACAGGTGGTGTTGTTATTACCGAAGAAAAAGGACTTTCTTTAGAGAAAGCAAATATCGAAATGTTAGGTACTTGCGAGAAAATTAGTATCGATAAAGAAAATACAACTATCGTTAATGGCGGAGGAACTAAAGAAAATATCGAGGTCAGAGTAAATCAAATAAAAGCTCAAATAGAGAATACTACTTCTGATTACGATAAAGAAAAACTTCAAGAAAGATTAGCTAAATTAGCCGGTGGTGTTGCTGTGCTTTATGTAGGTGCTGCCAGTGAAATTGAAATGAAAGAAAAGAAAGATAGAGTTGACGATGCTCTTAGCGCTACTCGTGCAGCAATCGAAGAAGGAATTATTCCTGGTGGTGGCGTTGCTTTTATTCGTGCTATAAAAGAGTTAGATAAAATAAAAGGTGAAAACGAAGACGAAAATACCGGTATTGCAATTATTAAAAGAGCAATTGAAGAACCTTTACGTCAAATTGTAGAAAATGCAGGTAAAGAAGGGTCTGTTATTGTTCATGCAGTAAAAGAAGGAAAAGACGATTTCGGATTTAATGCAAGAAAAAATATATACGAAAATCTTTTAGAAGCAGGAGTTGTTGACCCTGCTAAAGTAACTAGAATTGCTATCGAAAATGCTGCTTCAATTGCAGGTATGTTATTAACTACCGAGTGTGTAATTGTTGAAGATGAAGAAGAAGCACCTGTTATGCCTGCCGGCGGAGGAATGCCGGGAATGGGTGGAATGGGCGGAATGATGTAATAATTCTTGTTATTCAGAACTTAAAAAAAATCCTTTTCGAATTTCGAAAAGGATTTTTTTTGTTTTTTTAGATATATAGGTAATTGCTTTTATATCGAACTCGGGTTAATAGTAAATGGCGAAAATTAAAAAAAATGATTTTTTTGCTGTTTTATTATTTCTTATTAAGTTGTAATTATAACTTTGCGAGATTATTGATTATAAATGTATGTAAAGCTTTAAAAACTGTATTTTAAATTTCGTAATTATTTGTAGATTGTAAGTGCTTTCTTTCAAAAAAAGAGATGGTTGAAAGAAACTAGTTATTTGATTATTTTTGTAGATATTTAGATTCTAAGTATGATGCATTATTTTTAATTAACAAGTCTAGTATAAAAATATTTTATTTTGATTTTTTTGAGACCTAATAGGCTTTGTGTCAAATCAATAAGCAGTTGAATAAAATATTTTGATTTAATAAAAATAAATCCGGCAGGTTTTTTAAAACCAAACTCATTATTAAATAATAAATCTCGCAATTATGAATAATATTTTATTGGTAATTAGATATTGAACAATAAGATTAATAATTTGAATAAGTAATATTTATGAGGCAAGGAAGAGAAGTGATAGAGAATGAACTAAAGAAAAGAATTTTAGTTCTCGATGGTGCAATGGGAACAATGATACAGACCTATAAACTTACCGAAGCTGATTATAGAGGAGAGAGATTCGCGAATAGCAAAGTCGATCTTAAAGGAAACAACGATTTGTTATCTATTACTCAGCCCGATATAATACAGGAAATATATAAAGAATACCTCGAATCTGGAGCCGATTTAATATCGACAAATTCTTTTAACGCAAATAGAATTTCTATGGTAGATTATAGCATGGAAAATTTTGCCTATGAAATGAATTTTGAATCTGCACGACTTGCCCGCCAAGTTGTTGATGAATATAACAATAATGACAAATCGAGAATGCGTTTTGTGCTTGGTTCTATGGGACCAACAAATCAAACAGCATCAATATCTCCTGATGTTAATCGCCCGGCATACAGAAAATTTGAGTTCGACGATTTTAAACTTGCCTATTACGAGCAGGTTAAGGGACTTGTTGAAGGTGGTGTAGATATATTATTACTCGAAACAATTTTCGATACTCTTAATGCAAAAGCAGCATTGTTTGCTATTCAGCAATATAATTCCGATACCGGTAGCGATATTCCTGTTATGGTTTCGGCAACTATTGCCGATAAAAGTGGTAGAGTATTATCGGGACAAACGCTCGAAGCTTTTTATAATTCAATTGCTCATGTTAATTTATTAAGTGTTGGACTTAATTGTGCCTTTGGTGCAGAGCAATTGATGCAATATGTCGAAGAATTATCTAAAATATCGAAATTTCCTATTAGTGCCCATCCAAATGCAGGATTGCCAAATCAGTTCGGAGAATACGACCAATCGGCCGACGAAATGCTTGAGCTTATTACTCAATATCTCGAAAAAGGATTAGTGAATATCATTGGAGGATGTTGTGGAACTCGACCTATACATATAAAAAAAATAAGTAAAAAAGCTAGAGAGTATAAACCAAGAGTAGTTCAGAAATTGCCAATAAATACTACTCTGTCGGGATTAGAACTTTTGACTATAGATAAAAATAAGAACTTTATTAATATTGGAGAAAGAACTAATGTAGCAGGCTCAAGAAAATTTGCCCGATTAATTCGTGAAGAAAAATTCGAAGAAGCATTATCTGTTGCACGAAATCAAGTAGAAGGAGGAGCTCAGGTTATTGATATTTGTATGGACGATGCAATGCTCGACTCAAAAGCTGTAATGAAAAAATTTGTGAATTTAATTGCATCAGAACCGGATATTGCTGCTTTGCCTATTATGATTGATTCTTCGAAATGGGATATTATCGAGACAGGATTAAAATGTACTCAAGGAAAGTCAATCGTTAATTCAATAAGTCTTAAAGAAGGAGAAAACGAATTTGTACGAAAAGCAAGTATCATAAAAAAATATGGAGCTGCTATTGTTGTTATGTTATTCGACGAAAAAGGACAAGCCGATACATTTGTACGAAAAATAGAAATCGCAAAACGCTCATATAATATTCTTGTAAATACTGTTGGCATAAATCCGCAAGATATAATTTTCGACCCTAATATTCTTGCCGTAGCAACAGGAATTCCCGAACATAATAATTATGCTTTAGATTTTATTAAAGCTGTTAAGTGGATAAAAGAAAACTTACCTTATGCAAAACTTAGTGGTGGTGTTAGTAATTTGTCTTTTTCTTTCAGGGGTAACAATGTTATTCGCGAAGCTATGCATTCCGTATTTTTATATCATGCAATAAAAGCAGGAATGGATATGGGAATTGTAAACCCGGCAATGCTTACTGTGTACGACGATATTCCAAACGATTTAAGACAGTTGGTAGAAGATGTAATACTAAATAAAAACGATGATGCTACAGATAAACTAATTGCTTTTGCCCAGAATGTAAAAGAAAATTCTAAAGACGAAAAAAAAGTTCTTGAGTGGAGAAATCAAGATGTTGAGAAAAGATTGGAATATTCTCTTGTTAAAGGAATTACCGAATTTGTTGATGATGATACCGAAGAGTTGCGACAAAAGTCAGAAAGTGTTATCGATATTATCGAAGGTGCTTTAATGACAGGAATGGAAAGAGTTGGAGATTTGTTTGGTGAAGGAAAAATGTTTTTACCTCAAGTTGTTAAGTCGGCAAGAGTAATGAAAAAATCTGTTGCTTACCTCAAGCCATTTCTCGAAAAAGAAAATAGTAATAAAAAGAATGTTGCTAAACCGGGTAAGGTATTATTAGCCACAGTAAAAGGCGATGTTCACGATATTGGAAAGAATATTGTAAGTGTAGTAATGTCGTGTAATAATTACGAAATTATCGACTTGGGTGTAATGGTTTCTGAAAAAGAAATAATTGAAACTGCAAAAAAAGAAAAGGTAGATATTATTGGACTTAGCGGATTAATTACTCCCTCGCTCGAAGAAATGGAAAGTATTGCAAGTACACTAAATAATGAAAATCTTGATGTCCTATTAATGCTTGGTGGAGCAACTACTTCAGAAGTGCATACAGCTGTTAAGATTGCACCAAAATATAATAAAGTTGCTTATGTTAAAGATGCTTCGCAATCGGTAAAAATTATTTCCGATTATATGTCTGATAAAAAAAGAAGCAACTTGTTGCATAACTTGAATGAGCATTATAATGATATTCGAAATAAATATGAGAGCAGAAAAGTTAAAAAATTAATTTCTTTATCCGAGGCAAGAGAAAATAAATATAAAATAGATTGGAAAAATTCTGAAATTGTTAAACCTGAATTTATTGGTAATAAGACATTAATTAAATTTCCCATAGAAGAACTTATCGAATATATCGATTGGACATGTTTTTTTCATGCATGGGATTTAAAAGGGAAATATCCTAATATATTAAAGGATAAAGAGAAAGGCGATGAAGCAAAAAAATTACTTGATGATGCTAAAATTTTATTGAGTAAGATTGTTGATAAAAAGTTGTTAAAGGCAAATGCCGTATTTGGATTTTATCCGGCTATTGCCGATGGAGATAATATAGAAATATATAAAGATGAAGACTTAAACGAGAAAATATATGTTTTTAACTTTTTGCGGAATCAGACAAAATCCGATGGCAAGGAAAATTTGTGTATGACCGATTTTATTGCTCCGAAAAATTCGAGTTTAATCGATTATATTGGTCTGTTTGCGATTACAGCCGGTTTGGGTGTCGATATTTTAGTCGATAATTTTAAATCGGAAAACGACGATTATAATGCTATAATGATAAAAATTTTAGCCGACCGATTAGTCGAAGCTTTTGCAGAGAAATTGCACCACGATGTTAGGAAAAAATATTGGGGATATGCTAAAAACGAAAATATTTCAATTGAAAAAATGTTCAAAGGAAATTATTCAGGTATTCGTACAGCAATTGGTTATCCTTCGGTACCCGATCATAGCGAGAAAGAAAAATTATTTAAATTGTTAGATGTAAAAAATACTGTTAATATAGATATTACCGAGAGCTATATGATGTCGCCTGTTGCCTCGGTTTGTGGATTGCTTTTTGCAAATAAGGAAGCAAAAAATTTCGATGTGAGAAAAATTAACGATGAGCAACTAAAAGATTATTCAAATCGTAAAGGCTTTTCTCTTGACGAAACAAAAAAATGGCTTCCTAGAAATTTGTAAAATATACAGAATATCATATCATATAACAGTAACGACGATATAATAAATGTATATATATAAATGAAATTAATCATAAAGAATGATTATGACAGTAATAGAAAAAATTAAGAATGCTAAAAAACCATTATTTACT
>Ga0190303_1000277_pt1 | contig 20997 bp, 15 predicted proteins | sample 48700701_MG_FD_161672 | JGI IMG/M metagenome (GOLD analysis project Ga0190303, IMG submission 161672) | Hydrothermal vent sediment bacterial communities from Southern Trench, Guaymas Basin, Mexico - 4870-07-0-1_MG | ecosystem: Environmental > Aquatic > Marine > Hydrothermal vents > Sediment ... | reverse complement strand
CACCAGAGGGATGATGCGGGCCAGCATTTCGGGCACACCGATATCAGGTTCATCCAGCGTTTTGCTGTCGATATAATCAACTACGGTCAGCCCGTCTTCATTATGCACCACCGCAGGCGAAAGCCCCGCCGCGTGCGCTGCGCGACTGGCGGCAAGTTCGTTAAAGCGCAGCAGTTGATGCTCGGGCAGATCCTCGCCAAAGCGGGCGACATATGTGCCACTGTTATCGGTCACGGTGAAATTCAGATTGGTGCGCCCGCCACCCAAGGGTTTGGTCACGATATCGCCTTGCCAGATCGGCAGGGCATTGATGCGTTTCAGGGCCGTTTCATGATCCATCTGCGGTCTCCAATCCATATCTGATCCGCGCGTTTTTCGCGCTGGCGGATATGACCCTGTCGGAGATGATGGCGATGAATGCAATGGCAAAACCGGCGACCAATCCGCGCCCCGTGTCGGCCTTGGTCAGGGCGATGTAGACCTCTTGGCCCAGATCACGGGTGCCGACAAGTGCTGTGATCACCAACATGGACAGCGCCAGCATAATGGTCTGGTTCAGACCCAACAGGATTTCGGGCATCGCCAGCGGTAGACGGATGTGGGTTAGCAACTGGCGTTTGGTGCAGCCCGAGACTACACCGGCCTCGATCAATTCGGGACTGACGGATCGCACACCGTGGGCCGCATAGCGCACCGCGGGCACTATGGCGTATAGCACAATCGCCACCATTGCGGTGAAATCACCGATGCGAAACAGCATCACCACGGGGATCAGGTAAACGAAACTGGGCAGGGTTTGCAGCGTGTCGATCATCACGCCGATGATGCTGCCCGCGCGTGCGTTCACCGCCGCCAACACCCCCAACGGGATGCCGATAACGCTGGCAATCACCACGGATGATCCGCACAGATAAACCGTGATCATCGCCTTTTCCCACATGCCGGTCGACACAACGAAACCCGCCAACAACGCGTTCATTGCGGCCAGTTTCCAGCCGCCGAATTTCCAGCCGATTGCGGTGATCATCAGGATCGCCCATGGCCACGGAATACCAAGGAAAAAGCGTTTTGTTGGCAGCATGAAATTTGACAGGAAGAAGATTTTGACCGCCTCAAAGGTGTCGTAGTAATTCACGTTCAGGTATTTCACCCCGTTGTCCCAGAACGCACCCGTGGTCAGGAATGCCGCCTCGGGATAGGTTTGGAATGCGGGGATGATCAGGCCAAGGGCAAAGGACACGAATAGGATTGCCAACACGATCACACTGCGCGGATGGCGCGCACGCCACGTCTTGCCCTTGGGTGCGGTCGCGTTACGGGTGGCAAAGGCTTGGGATAGGCGATCAATGGCAATGGCCAGAATAACAATGGCGATGCCCGCCTCGAACCCGCCGCCGATGTCCAGACGGCGCAAGGACGACAGCACATCAAAGCCCAATCCCCCTGCCCCGATCATCGACGCGATAATCACCATGTTCAGCGACAGCATGATCACTTGATTGACCCCTACCATCAGACTGTGCTGCGCCGCGGGCACCAGAATTTTCCACGTCATCTGCGCCCGCGTGCAGCCGGACATCACGCCGAAATCCTTGATTTCAGGGTCGACCGCGTGCAGCGCCATGGTGGTGATCCGCACCATTGGCGGCATCGCGTAGATTACCGTGGCAACCAGTGCCGACACAGGGCCAAAGCCGAACATGAACAAGATCGGCACAAGGTAGGCGAAAATCGGGATGGTTTGCATCAGGTCCAGAATAGGTTTCAGGATACGGTCGAACGAGGCATGGCGGTAAGCGGTGATGCCCAGAAACAGGCCCCCCGCGACGCCAATCGGCACCGCGATCACCACCGAGGCCAGCGTGACCATCGCGCTTTCCCATTGGCCGAACACCGCCAGATAGAGGAACGCAGCACCTACGATGGCGGCCAGCAGCCAGTCCCGCGCGTAATGACCCAGTGCGACGACGCCCGCCGTGACCGCGATCCAGCTAAACGGCGGCAGGATTTGCGTCGCACGCCGCCCGATCCCGTCCATGAACCCTTCGGCCAGCAGGGCGCGGGCCAAATTGTAAGGCTGCTCGATCAGCCAGCTGATGCCGCGGGTGAATTCGGTGAAGGTGAACAAACCGAATGTGGCCTCCTCAACAAGCCATTTCATTATGGCCGACACGCTGTCTTTTAGCGGTATGACCCACGTGTCGGGGTAGTCCATAATCCAGCCGATATTCAGCGCCTCGGACCAGCGCAGCCCGAACCGCGCCAGCAGCCATGTAACGGCAAACAGCCCGATCCAGATCAGCGATTGGCGTGACACGCGGCCCATCTCAGGCCCCCTTGCCGACAAGCACATTGATCACTGTTTGCGCATCAATCGCACCCACTGCCAGCCCGTCTGCATCAATCACTTTTAGCGGTTTTCCAGCCTCGACAACCTGCGCTGCAACCTCGGAAATTTTGGCATCGGCCGGAATACCGTCGCCCGCGCCATTCGCCCCAACGGCCATCACGCTGCCCACCGACAGCACCTTGTCGCGCGGGATGTGACGGGTGAATTCCTGCACGTATTCCGTGGCCGGATTCAGCACCAGTTCTTCGGGGGTCGCCACCTGAATAACCGCGCCGTCCTTCATAATGGCGATGCGATCAGCCAGCCTTATGGCCTCGTCAAAGTCATGGGTGATAAACACGATGGTCTTTTTCAACAGCCCTTGCAGGCGCAGGAATTCATCCTGCATCTCGCGCCGGATCAACGGGTCCAGCGCCGAAAATGGCTCGTCCAGAAACCACAGTTCAGGCTCCACCGCCAAAGAGCGCGCGATCCCGACCCGCTGTTGCTGGCCGCCAGACAATTCGCGCGGGAAATACCCCTCGCGCCCTTTCAGGCCGACCAGTTCGATCACCTCATACGCGCGTTCCTCGGCTTGCGCTTTGGATTGGCCCTGAATGGTCAGCGGAAAGGCCACGTTTTGCAAAACCGTCAGATGCGGCAACAGGGCGAAATGCTGAAACACCATGCCCATCTTGTGGCGGCGGATTTCGATCAAATCGCGTTCGGACATTTGCAACATGTCCTGCCCGTCAAACAGCAATTCGCCCGCTGTGGGTTCAATCAGACCGGACAACAGCCGCACAAGCGTAGATTTTCCTGACCCCGACAGCCCCATGATGACGAAAATCTCGCCCTCGTGAATGTCCAGCGACACCTGTTGCACCGCACCGATCAGCCCATGACGGTCCAGATCTTGCTGGCTGGGCGGAAAGGCTAAATCCGAAGCATTACTACCGTAGATTTTCCACAGCGCATTGCAGGCAAGTTTCGTGGGTTTGGTCATTTTTTAGTGGCCTGTATTCAGGGTGTGGCGGGGCCAGATATCCGGCCCCGCACAGTATTTATTGTGCAATCCAGCCCTGCCAGCGGGCCTCGTTGGTGTTCATCCATGCATCAACCACATCGTCGATGGATTTACCGTCCAGATCAACCTCTCCAACCATCGCGCTCATTTCTGCGTTGGTCAGGGTGTAGGATTGAACGATCTTATGCGCGCCGGGCCATTTGTCTTTCATGCCGGACCATGCCGCCTTCCAGATCGGGCCGCGGGGTTTGCCGCAATCATAGGCCTTGTCGGGGTTCACGCCGACGGACGGGTCCGAATAGCATTCGGGCGAATAGGGCGGGAATTCCACGAACTCACCGTCGAATTTGGCCGGCGCCCAATGTGGCACGTAAACCCACAGGATGACGGGCGCCTCGCGTTGGTAGGCTGATTCAAGTTCGGCAAACAGCGCCGCATCGGTGCCCGCATGGACCACTTCAAAATCAAGACCCAGAGCCTCGACCCGCTCATCATCAAACCCGCCCCATGTGACAGGCCCGCCAACATAGCGCCCCTTTGGTGCGGTCTCGGCGGTGGAAAATTCCGCCGAGCAAGCTTGCAATGCTTTCCAGTCTGGCAGACCCGGGCAGCGCTCTTTCATATAGAGCGGATACCACCACTCCTCGATCGCTTGCAGGCCGGTTTCACCGACATTTTCAACATTGCCGGTGCCGACGGCTTCGTCCAGCGCTTCCTGCCCTGTCGTTGCCCAGATTTCCATCGCCAGCGTCAAATCACCGGTTTTCAGACCGGCAAATTGCGCGATGTAATCGGCTTGGACATATTCGATGTTATATCCGGCTTCTTCCAGCACAGCACCCATGATCTGGGTGTTGATCAATTGACCGGACCAGTCGTGCAATGTCAGTTTCAGCGGGTCGGCAGATTCAACATCCGCCATCAAAGCCGTGGTTGTAAATACACCTACGGCGGCGCCCATCAGGACGCTTTTCATCATATGCCTCATCGGGCACCTCCCAGGATTTGTGACGGGATTCGCCCCGCCTTGGGTAAAGCGTGGGGCGAAAACCTGCATCCGTCAACATTTTTGGCAATATTTTGTGGGTTTATTTGGTTTTTCGTTGGCTTTTGGGGTTTTGCGCCGTAGCTTAACGAAAAACCCACACCTATAGACAGGGAATGAAATGCAGGCCGATGCCCCACGATCTAACCACCGAGAACAGGAAATCCTAAAGGAATTGCGCCTTGCGGGCGGGTCCTGCCGTGTCGGATATCTGGCAAAGCGGCTGGGAGTGTCGGATGAAACGGTGCGGCGCAACATCAAGGCGTTGCAGGCGAAATCACAGGTGCGCAAGGTGCATGGCGGTGTGTTACTGGCCGAGGATCTGACCCTGACCGAACAGCCGTTTCAGGCGCGGATGGACAAGAACGCGACCGCCAAACGCCAACTGGCCGCCAAGTTGGCCGAGATCATCGAGGACGGCGATTCGCTGTTTCTGGATATCGGATCCACCACCGCCTATGCCGCGCGTGCGCTGCGCAACCATCGCAACCTCTATGTCGTTACCAATTCGCTGACTGTGGCAGGCACGCTGGCGGCGCACAACAACAACCGCGTGTTTTTTGCCGGCGGTGAATTGCGCGGCCATGACGGGGGGGCATTCGGGCAGGACGCGATTGCATTTATCCGCCGTTTCAACGTGCAATATGCAGTGTTTTCAGCGGGCGCGATCAATGGCGAGGTCGGCTTTATGCTGCATGACATCCAGGAGGCTGATCTGCTGGCCGAGGCCGTCAAACGCGCCCAGACCCGCATCGTGCTGGCAGATAGCGCAAAATTCGGCATCCGCGCCCCCATTGCAATTGCGGACCAGTCCAGTTTCGACATCCTGATCACGGAAAATCTCCCGCCCGCTGCAATCGTTGATATGCTGGGCGAGAACGAAATCTCGCTACTGATGGCGACCCCGAACAGAGAACACTAAGATGCAGCAATATTTGAAAACCATTCTTGCGATTACCGATCAGGCCGAGGATATCCCGAAACGGTATTTTCGCCAAAAGCTGGACATTGAACACAAGGGTGATGACAGCCCCGTCACCATCGCCGATCAGGCCTGCGAGCGGTTCATCCGTGACGGGTTAGCCAAACATTTCCCCGACCACGCCATTCTGGGCGAGGAATTTGGCGAAGTCACCAGCGACAGCGCCTACCAGTGGATTATTGACCCAATCGACGGCACCCGCAGCTTCATTTCGGGCATGCCGCTATACGGAATGCTGATTGCGCTGCTGGAACGGGGCGGACCCGTTCTGGGCGTGGTGCGGATGCCGGAACTGGGCGAGGTTTATACCGGCACGAAGGCAGGCGCGTTTATGAACGGCGCACCGATTTCGGTGTCTAAGGTCACAGCACTTGCCGATGCGTTCCTTTATATCAACGAGGGCAACAAGTTGGCCACCCTGATGCCAACCCTGTTCCGCACCCTATGCTTGTCGGGGCGCGAACGGCGGCTGGGGTATGATTGCTACCCGCATGCGCTGGTTGCCTCGGGACAGATCGACGCCTGTGTGGATTACGATTTGCAACCCTATGATTACCTGCCGCTGGTGCCGATCATCACGGCGGCAGGCGGGGTGGTTACCGATTGGGACGGCGCGCCGCTGACCTTGAAATCGGATGGGCGGGTCGTCAGTGCCGCTACCCCCGAATTGCACCGCGAACTGTTGGAAATGCTGGGGTAATACATGGCGGACCATGCTGCAAAACATCTGATCATTGGCGGCGGTATCATTGGTTGCTCCATCGCCTACCACCTAGCAAAAACCGGTGAAAAAGATGTGGTGCTATTGGAAAAAGCGGCCCTGACAGAAGGGGCAACGTGGCATGCGGCGGGGCTGGTAGGGCAATTAAGATCATCGCGTAACACTACGCGAATGCTGCAAAAATCTGTTGCGATGTATGATGTGTTGCAGGACGAGACCGGCTTGAATTGTGATTGGAAGAAGGTTGGCAGCTTGCGGCTGGCCGCATCCAAGGACCGGATGTTAGAGGCCAAGCGGCTGGCAACAATGGCCCGCAGTTTCGGGCTGGAGATGAACATCATCACGCCGGACGAGGCCAAAGCGCTGTTCCCCTATATCGACACCACGGGGTTGGAAGGTGCGGCGTTTATCCCGTCGGATGGCCATGTGGACCCCGCCGGATTGTGCCACTCCATCGCGGCTGGCGCACGGCTGCATGGGGCCACGTTGAAACAGGGCGTGAAGGTGCTGGGTTTCACAGTCACAGGCGGGCGGGTGATCGAAGTGATCACCACTGACGGCACATATGAAGCCGAAACCGTCACCATAGCATCGGGCATGTGGAGCCGTGAATTGGGCGCGAAACTGGGCCTGACGATCCCCGCTTGCGCCGTTGAGCACCAGTATATCGTGACCGAGCCAATTCCCGATTGCCCCGATAATCTGCCGACCCTGCGCGACCCTGACCGGCTGGTTTACTATAAACCCGACGCGGGCGGGCGGTTGGTGATTGGCGGCTACGAGGACAACACCGTGGCCTTTGGCGAGCGTGGAATTGCAGGCGATTTCGTGCGCCAACTGCTGCCCGACAATCTGGACCGTTTCGCGCCCTTGGCCGAGTGTGCCGCGCAAGTAACGCCTATCATCAACGAGGTCGGCATCCGTCAAGTGATCAACGGCCCGATCCCCTATTCGGCGGATGGCGATTTTGTCATGGGGCCGGTGCCGGATTTCAGCAACTTGATGCTGGCCACAGGGTTTCTGTATGGCATCGCTGCGGGCGGCGGGGCTGGTGAAATGATTGCCGAATGGCTGGTTGAGGGGCGGCCCTCGCTGGACCTGTGGCCTTTGGATAACAGGCGTTTCGGGGCGCATCACGGGGCGCGAGCGTTCATGTATCCCCGCGCGGTCGAGCATTATGCGCACCACTACAAAATGCGCTATCCGGGGTCCGAGTCTGATGCCGTGCGCCAATTGCGCCTGTCGCCGCTTTATCAACGACTAAAGGACAAGGGTGCGGTTTATGGTTCCAAAAACGGCTGGGAAAGGCCGCTTTGGTTCGCGCCCGATGGCGTGGCTGCTGTGGATCAGCTCTATTTCCTGAACCCCGGCTGGAAGAAATATGCAGCCGAAGAACACCGCGCGGTGCGCGAGGGCGTGACCCTGACGGACCAGAGCAGTTTTGCCAAATTTGAACTGGTTGGAAGCGGTGCGTTTAACGCGATCCAGAACATGGCCGTGTCGAATATGGACAAACCTGTGGGCAGCGTCATCTACACCCAACTGTGTAACGAGCGCGGCGGGATCGAGGCCGATCTGACCATCACTCGTCTGGCGGAAAACCATTTCTATATCGTCACCGGTGCCGGTTTCGGCGTGCATGATAGCGACTGGATCAGGCGCAACCTGCCGGATGATGGTTCGGCTGTTTTGGTCGAGGTCACATCGGCCCGCGCCGTGATCAACATTGCAGGACCAAAGGCGCGTGAAGTGCTGGCAGCGGCATCCGAAAGCAACGTTTCCAACGCCACCTTCCCCTTTGCCACCTGCAGCGACATTCTGATTGGCGCTGCCCCTGTGCGGGCCATCCGGATTGGCTATGTCGGCGAGTTGGGATGGGAGCTGCATGTCCCCACCGAATACGCGCTACATGTCTATGATCTGCTGTGTGAACACGGGGCAGCACACGGTATCCGCGACATTGGTTATCGGGCAATTGACAGCCTGCGGATGGAGAAAGGGTATCTATACTGGAGCGCCGATATCACGCCGGATTACACCCCGATAGAGGCCGGTTTGGGGTTTCGGGTGCATCTGAAATCCAAGGGCAATTTTATCGGGCGCGAGGTGCTTGAGGCGCAGAAAAACGGCGGAGTGTCGCAACGGCTGTGCTGCTTTACCTCGGACGTGGAATTGCCGCTGTTTGGTGGCGAGACGATCCTGCATGGCGGCAAGGTTGTGTCGCTCGCCTCAAGCGCTGCATTCGGCGTCACGGTGGGCAAAACCATCCTCTATGGCTATTTGCCCGATGCGCTGTGCGAGGAAACAGGATTTGAACTGGAAGTTTTCGGGGAGCGCCACGCGATCAGTCACGTAAAGTCCCCATTGTATGATCCTGATAATATACGATTAAAATCCTGAACAGGAGACTTAAATGCCGGACAATCAACAAGCGGTCTATGATGCATTGCAGAACCTGCCACAGTTTGTAGGTGTGGCCCGCGACAGTTACACGGCCACGCGGCTAGGTGGATTAACAAACCTTGTTTATCGCATTGATAATGCTGATAAAACCATGATCGTACGCATCCCCGGTGACGGAACGGATGATTACATCGACCGTGCTGTGGAGTTGCATAATGCACAAGCCGCGTATCGGGCGGGTGTGTCACCTGAAATCCTGTGGGCCGACGGGCAAAGCGGCATTATGATCAGCCGCTGCATTGATGCCGAAACCATGACGCCCGCGCAGTTTTCCAGCCGTGACGGCAGCCCCGCACGGGCGGGTGTGTCGCTGGCTAAATTGCACAACTCAAAGCAGGAATTCCAGTTCCGGTTCGAGTTGTTCACCATGATCGGCGACTATCTGAAAATCCTTGGCAACAAGGACACCACCCTGCCCGATGGCTACAGCGATATCGTCAAGGCGGCCCAGCCCGTCAAGCAGGTTCTGGCCAGCAACCCCGCCCCGCTGGCACCCTGTCATTGTGACCCTTTGTGCGAAAACTTTCTGGATGATGGGGCCAGAATGTGGATCATCGACTGGGAGTATTCCGGCATGAATGATCCGCTGTGGGATTTGGGCGATCTGTCGGTCGAGGCCAGTTTCACGCAGGCGCAGGATATGGAAATGCTGCGGGCCTATTTCGGGGCCGAGCCATCAGATGCCCAGATCGGGCGCATGGTGATCTACAAGGCGATGTGCGATCTGTTATGGACGCTGTGGGGGTTGATCCAGCATGCCGACGATAACCCTGCCGAGGATTTCTGGGCCTATGCGACGGGGCGTTTTGAACGATGCAAACACCTGATGCAAAGTGACCGGTTCGCAGCGCATCTGGCGGCGATCCAACCTGCTGAATAGATCATTTCCGCGCTACCGTGATGAAACATTCGCCTCTGCCCCTCGGCATGTCCCCTTTTTTTGCTAGGATGGCGCGCATCAACAGGAGCAACTCCACGTGACCAAATTCCGGCCCCTTTTACCTTATCTAGCCGCGAGCGTAGTGATGGCATTGCTGGCGTTAGCCGAAGCCACCAAGTCCCTTGGGGCGCATCCCTGGTGGGCCGTCATGGTTGTCTGGCGGGGCTTGCCGATTGGCTTGGTGCTGGCTTTTGCTCTGCCATTTGCCGGTTTGTCGAAAATGCGACGTGCCATTTTGTTTGGCAGCGTTTTGATTATTGCCGCGTTTGTATCAAGCCACTACCACACCCAATTCGTGGCCGCCGAGGACGCTGATGCGTATCTGCCCGGGCGCATATGGTTTTACGGCTGGATCACCATGATGACAGCCTTGTCTGCGCTGATTACGACCCTGCTGCAGAGAAAATAGGTGTTTGTTGTTCCGGCTGCTTGATAGCGTCTTTTAGACCCGCAACCGTCAAAGGTTTTTCCAGACACACCACACGCGGCTCGGCCCCGTCGGAATAGGGGTGCGTGCCGGGCATCCGGCCCGAGGCGACGATGATTTTTGTGGTTGAACACAAAGCCAGACAATCGCGCGCGATAGTCCAGCCGGAATGGCCCTGATCCAAATGTAAATCGGTGACCACCAAATCCAGTTTCTGGCCGACATAAAGCGCATCTTGTGCCTCTGCAAAGGATGCCGCCTCGATCACCTGATAGCCAAGTTGGACCAGTTGTTGCGATGTGCTGGCCAATGCGCCCGCGTCATCTTCTACCAGCAGGGCCGTGCCGATTGTTGTAACAGGCACGGCATCTGTCTGCTGTTGGCAAAGTGGCAAGACAAGTCGCACATTTGTACCCTTACCAACCTCGCTGCTGATCTGGATATCGCCGCCGGTTTGTTTGATAAATCCGTATACCATCGATAGACCCAGCCCTGTGCCCTGCCCGTCTTTGCGGGCGGTAAAGAACGGCTCCAATGAGCGGGCAACCACGGCCTCCTCCATACCGCAACCTGTATCGTTGATGTCGATCATCGCTGTGGCGTCGCCAGATTTGGAGACCGTAATGCGGATCATACCCTGCCCCTCAATGGACTGGTTGGCATTCAGGCACAGGTTCAGAATGGCGCTTTCCAATTGGCCTGGATCAACGCGAACACATAGTTTTTCAGCCGACGCGTGAGCCTCAAGTGTTACCCCCTGCTTCAGGCCAATGCTGACCAGATCGGTCAGCCCCTCGACCAGTTCGTTCAGTTCGACCACCTCGGGAACAAGGCGTTGTTTGCGCGCGAACGCCAGTAGGCGCTGGGTTAATGATGTGCCAAGTTCAGCCGCACCTGACACCCGTTGCAACAGCGTTTTTGCCGTCACCTTGCGGCTGCCGGTTTCCAGCAAATGGATGTTGGCGGTGATCGTCGACAGCACATTGCCAAAATCATGCGCCACTTCGCCGGTCACTTTGCCCAAGCTTTCAATGTGCTGGATCTGGCGCAAACGGTTGTCCATCTCGCGCCGCTCTGTGGCATCGGAAAACAGCCAGATACCGCCGCCATCGGGCAGGCGCGAACAGCGCACCTCGAGGCACTGGCCCGCGGCGTTTTGCAATTCGGTAAAGCCGCGGAATGTGGCATCAATTCCGGCAGCAACGGATTGCGCCGCAAAATCTGTTTGCTGCATCACATCGCAGATTGTCGGTTTCCCTGACAACTGTTCAGTATCCAGCCGCAATACATCGGCAAAGTTCGGGTTCGTGGCGGTCAGGTGGCCCGTGTCGCTGGTGATGGCGAGACCCTCGGATATATTGGCAAACATCTTTTCAAACAGGGCGTTTTTCTGGTGCAGTTGCCGGTTACTACGGTCAAGCCGCAACGCATTGGCACGGAACACGCGGAACGAATGGTGCAGCTTGCCGATTTCATCATTGGCGACGGGTTTACGACGCAACTGCGTGCTGCGGTCCCCTTGGGCAAGGCGCAGCATCGCGTCCGATATCGCCTTGATGTTACCGGTGACATAGCCCGACACAAATATCGCCGCGAGCAGCGCAACTGTGACACTAACCAGACCCGCAACCAAAATCACCGCCTTGGCCAGATCGATCGAGGTGGCGGTTTTCAGGCGCTCTTGCGACAGGAATTCCTCGGCGTTGCCAGCAAATTGCGCGGCCAGATCACTGATCGTGCTGGCATTATACTGGATCCGAAACAGCGCGTTCTGGCTCTCCAGTCTGCGCGATAATTCGCGGCGGCGCACCTCGAACAACCCCGTTTCCCCTGCCGATATGCGATGCAGTTCCTGATACAGATCAGGTTGGGAATCTTGCGCATCCAACCCTGAAAAGGCGCGGCGCATGTGCTGGTAGTTACGTCGATGTTCGCCCACCCCCATCAGATTTTCGGCGCGTCCCGCCCCCACCAGTTCATTGGCCATCCCTTGTAATGCCAGCCAAATCCGGCGCTCGTCATTTGCCAAATCCGGATCGGTCGACTGCCGGTAAAACTGCCCTTCATGGCTGGAGAGCTGCACACTCAATACCTGTGCCTGGTCCCGCTCGGAATTCAGGCGCTCGGCCGCGCCCACCAGATCGGCAATCGCGGTTTTCATCTGGCGAACGGTGGCGGCGATTTCCTGTTCATAGGCACTAACCGGAGATTGAGGCGCTACTTCTACATCCGGCCAAGTACTCAATGCCGGCTCTAGTGTTTCCAGTAATATCCGCCCCTCGCGTTCAATCAGATACGTCGACTTCAGGTTCAGCAGAAACGGGGCCGATGTGGCAATGTCCGAGGACTGTTTCGAGAGGCCAAGAGCGCGGGCAACCTGTGTCAGGGTCTGGCTGTGCAATTGTTCCAGCCGCGTGCCTGCCCGATCCAGCGCATACCACGCGATGCTGCCGACAAATACGGTCGACATCGCCAGCAGAGCCAGCGCAATCCACAGGCGCTGCCGGATGTCGGGGTTGAAAAAGCGGCGCATTATAGCGGTGTGTTTCGTGCTGCACCTTCTGGCGTGCGCACGAATATATAGCCCAATCCGCGGCGGGTTTGCAGATGCACCGGTTTGGATGGCACCGGCTCGATCTTGCGACGCAGGCGCAGGATCAACACATCAATGGTCCGGTCGACATATTGCGACAGATCACTGCCAAGCTGCGCCAGCAAGTCGGCGCGGGGGATGATTTCATCGGGCTTACGCAGGAACACTTCCAGCAGGCGGTATTCGCCGTTGGTCAGCGGAATTTCAGCGCCGGTATGGTCAAACAATTCGCGCCGCGTGTGATCCAGCAGTTTATCACCAAACCTAATTGTATCATGATCGGCCGGAACCACGGCAGCACCGGTCGCAGGCCCCTTGCCATAGCGGCGCAGCACGGCACGGATACGGGCCAACAATTCGCGCGGGTTAAACGGTTTCATCAGGTAATCATCCGCCCCTGCCTCGAGCCCGACAATTTTATCGACCTCGTCACCGACCCCGGTCAGCATCACAATCGGCAGGTCCAGATGCTCGCGGATATGGATTGCCAGCGTTAAACCGCTTTCGCCATTCAGGCGCAGGTCAATCAGCGCCAGATCAACATCGGGGTTTTCCCCAAGCGCAAAAAACTCGGCGCTGCCCGCCATCGGCAATGGATCAAACCCGTTTTCCTGCAACAACGCTTCAAGCGCCAGACGCACATCCGCATCATCATCAATGATCGCGATTCTGGCCAAATTACCCATGCTGCTGTCTTTGTTCATCACCAATGGTTCCCGTTCGGGTTTCATAGATAGTCTTGCACAGAATGCTTGTGGAAATCCCGTTTTATTTGAGCAGCGGGAATGGGGCTGTAATATCTGTAACGATTGTAAGGCTGTTAACAAATATCCCCCGCAATTGTAGCTTTGTTAACCGTCGCGCCTACGCCTGCATCTTATGCCTGCTACGGTTCAGGGGATCAAAACGCGCCCCGTGCGGGGAATCGCGCAATTTGAGATCATAACACCTGGGAGACTAACATGACGAAAACAACCGTATTAAGCGCCGTTGCTATGGCTGCAGTATTTTCAACGGGCAGCGCATTTGCTGGCGAATTGAACGTCGTTTGCAGCAACGAGCAAGACTGGTGCGACCTGATGGCCAGCAACTATGAAGAAGCCACCGGCAACTCTGTTGCAATGGTGCGCAAATCCACTGGCGAAACACTGGCACAAGTGCGCGCCGAAGCTGGCAACCCGAAGATTGACGTCTGGTGGGGCGGCACTGGTGATCCACATCTGATCGCCGCCGCCGAAGGGCTGACACAACCAAGCGGTGCCGACACATCCGAATTGCTGGGCTGGGCGAAAAATCTGGCCGATATTTCGGGCGGACGCACCATTGGCATCCACGCGGGCGCATTGGGCATAGCCTATAACGCCGACATTCTGGCCGAAAAGGGTCTTGAGCCACCAGCCTGCTGGAAAGACTTAACGAACCCTGCCTACGTAGGCGAAATTCAGGTGGCAAACCCGAATTCTTCGGGCACAGCCTATACCGAACTGGCGACATTCGTGCAGCTGTTTGGCGAAGACGAGGCTTTTGCTCTGCTGGCTGAAATCGGCAAGAACATCAACTCCTACACTAAATCCGGCTCTGCTCCATCCAAAGCAGCGGCGCGTGGCGAAACCGGCATTTCGATCGGGTTCATGCACGATATGGTGAAATTGGCCAAGGCGGGTTTCCCGCTGAAAATCGTATCCCCTTGCGAGGGCACAGGATACGAGGTTGGCGGCGTCAGCATCATCACCGGCGCTAAAAATCTGGAAGAAGCCAAGGCTTGGGTCCAGTTTTCAATCAGTGCTGCGGCGCAATCGCGTGGACCAGAAGTGGGCGTCTATAACGTGCCGTCCAACTCTAACGCGTCTGTGCCACCCGAGGCACCGAGCCTAGAGTCAATCAAGCTGATCGACTATGATTTCGCCACTTATGGGGCGACCGATACGCGCGAGCGTCTTTTGGCCCGTTGGGACAAAGATGTAAAACCTAAGTAACGCGTATCCATAGTATCGGCGAAGCGCAGGCCCAGCTTTGCGCTTCGCCATTCCATTTATTCATTTACAGCGCCGATCAGCCCTGAAGGATTGCCCAAATGACACGCACAGCTGGCCTCTGGCTCCTTGTGGGACTTATCGGATATTGCCTGATGCCGTGGTATATGGTCGACGGCGGGTTCTGGTCCTTTTCATGGGTGACTGGAATTGCTGACGATGAGACCGGCTCGGCGCTGGCGTTGCTGCTGGGTCATGGCCGCCTGTGGCTGGCCGCGCCTATTATTGCTTTCGCACTGGTTGCGGCATCTCTTTACCTGATCAAAACCCCTGTCAAAAAGGCCCGCCTGATCGTTTTTGTTGCCTTGGTAGGTATTATCCTGACCGCCCTACAAGGGCTTGCCGTGGTGCGGGTTGGTCCGCGGTTTATGAACGATATATTCACAGCACTTGGGGCCGAGGGTGGTCAAATCGGGCTGGGTGCCGGTGCGCTTGTTACCCTAGTGGCGATGCTATTTATCCTGACCACCGGCTTTACCTCGATTGGCAAGGGACGGGGTGATGCCTTTGTGGTGGGCCTGATCGGGTTGATCATCGCGCTTGTCGGGGTGTTCGTGTTCTTCCCCGTTGCCCACATCCTGATCCGCGCGTTTCAAGTGGACGGCGGCTATTCCCTGACCGAATTCTTCCCGCGCTTTTTCTCGTCCGATCTGTGGGGATTGGGGTGTTTCATAGGTGGCAGATGCGGCCCTGCGATCAACTCGGTGATCCTTGCGATCATGACGGGCGCAACCACGGTGATGCTGGGCCTTGCATTCGCGCTGATATTCACCCGCACCGAATTCAAGGCAAAACCGCTGCTGCGCATCCTGACCGTGATCCCGATCATCACCCCGCCCTTTGTAATCGGTCTGGCCCTGATCCTGTTGTTCGGGCGCACGGGGGCGGCGACGCAACTGTTCCACGATCTGTTCGGCATGGAAAAAACCCGCTGGATATACGGCTTTGGCGGCGTTTATCTGGCGCAGGTTTTGTCGTTCACACCCATAGCCTTTTTGGTGCTGATCGGCGTTGTCGAAGGCATTAGCCCGTCGATGGAAGAAGCCAGCCAAACGCTGGATGCGGACCGCTGGCAGACCTTCCGCTATGTGTCACTGCCGCTAATGCGCCCCGGTTTGGCCAACGCGTTCCTGCTGGGATTCATCGAAAGCCTTGCCGATTTTGGCAATCCGCTGGTGTTGGGTGGCAATTTCAATGTGCTCTCAACCGAGATATATTTCGCCATTGTCGGTGCGGTCGCTGACCCCGCCAAGGCCGCGATCCTCGCCATATCCCTGTTAACCCTGACGCTGGGGGCCTTTTTGGTCCAGCGCCAGTGGGTTGGCAAAAAATCCTACGCCACCGTCACCGGCAAAGCGGATTCGGGCCAACACGCGGCCCTATCGCGCGGCGTGAAAATCGCCGCTTATGCCACCGCCCTGCCTTGGGCCGCCTTCACCTTGGTGGTCTATTCGATGATCGTGTTCGGCAGCTTTGTGAAGCTGTGGGGTTACAACAACAGCTTTACCTTTGATCACTACATCCGCGCCTTTGGCGTTAAAATCACCGACGCTGGCTGGCGTTTCACCGGCGTTGCATGGGACAGCTATTTCACCACGCTGACCATCGCCACCATCGCCGCCCCGCTGACCGCACTGGTCGGGCTGGCCACGGCATATCTGTTGGTGCGCCAGAAATTCTTTGGCAAAGAGGCGTTTGAATTCAGCACCATGTTGTCCTTCGCCATTCCCGGCACGGTGATCGGCGTCAGCTATATCATGGCATTCAACTTCCCGCCGATTGAATTGACCGGCACCAGCATTATCCTGATCGTCGTTTTTGTGTTTCGCAATATGCCCGTCGGGGTGCGCGGCGGGATTGCGGCGATGTCACAACTGGATAAATCACTGGACGAGGCCTCGATCACCTGCGGTGCCAACAGTTTCACCACCGCGCGTCGCGTGATCGCACCCTTAATGGGGCCGGCGATTATGGCCGCCCTGACCTACAGCTTTGTGCGGGCGATCACGTCCGTGTCCGCCGTGATATTTCTGGTCAGTGCGCGCCACAATATGGCGACATCATTCATCGTTGGGCGGGTTGAAAACGGTGAATTCGGTATTGCGATTGCCTATTCTGCCGTGCTGATCGTCACCATGCTGACCGCGATCATCCTTTTGCAACTGATCATCGGAAAACGCACATTGCGGCGCGATACCCGCGTTCAAAAGGCGGCCTGATATGACACTTTTCACCGGAGACAACAGATGACAACATCCAACACAGGCTCGGTACAATTTGAAGGCGTTGTGAAAAAATATGGCGCGGTTACGGCACTGCGCAAGCTGGACCTGATGATAGAGCCGGGGAAACTGGTTACCTTGCTTGGCCCATCGGGCTGTGGCAAAACCACCACCCTGCGCCTGATTGCGGGGTTGGAGCCATCCACCGAGGGCCGCATCCTGATTGGCGGCGAAGATGTGACGCATTTGTCGGCCACCTACCGCAAGGTTTCGATGGTGTTTCAGTCCTACGCGCTGTTTCCGCACATGACGGTGCTGGAAAATGTCGCCTACGGGCTGACGGTGAAATCAGTACCCAAACGCGAGGCGCACGAGAAGGCCGAAGAAGGGCTGGAGCTGGTCGGATTGGCCGGATACGGGCCGCGCCTGCCGTCCGAGTTGTCCGGTGGCCAACAGCAACGCGTCGCCGTGGCCCGCGCAATTGTGCTGGAACCCGAGGTGCTGTTGCTGGATGAACCCCTATCCAATCTGGACGCCAAACTGCGCCGCCACGTGCGCGAGGAAATTCGCCAGATCCAGCAAAATCTGGGGCTGACCGCGGTATACGTTACACACGACCAAGAAGAGGCGATGGCGGTTTCGGACCGTATCATCGTGATGAAAGACGCCGAGATCGCCCAGGAAGGCACGCCGCATGATTTGTATGAACGGCCCAATTCCACCTTCATTGCCGATTTCATTGGCGACGCTAATCTGATTGATTGCGAAGTGATGGCGGCCAATGGCGAAACCGCCGATATCGAGGTGGTCGGTCACAAGCTGACCGTGCCAAATTCGGACCGTGCCAAAGGCCCCGCCAAAATGGTGATCCGGCCGCACCAGATCCGGTTGTTAGGCAAAGCCAAGGATGATGGTTTTGAATGTGTGATCAGCCATGCCGCCTATCTGGGCAACCAGATTCAATACACCGTAGATGGTGAACTGGGTCAGATGTTTGTGATCTCCAACAGCGCGGCCAACCCTCTGGCTGTGGGCGACAATGTTTCAATCAGCATTGATCCATCCGACATCCGGCTGGTGGCTGTTTAACCCGTAATGAAAAAACCACATTCGATCATTTTCTGTGACATTGACGGGTGCTTGAACGCGGGCAAACATGTTGCGCTCGATCTGGATGCCCTTGGGCATATTCGGGGGCAGATCAGCACGCTGGCGGATTTGGGCGTGATGTTTTCCCTCTGCACCGGCCGCCCCCAACCCTATGCCGAGGCGATGGCGCAAATTCTGGGCGTGCGAACCCCGTTTGTTTGCGAACATGGCGCGATGGTGTTTGACCCGCAAACCGAGCAGGTTTTCCCGATGCCCGAAAAACGTGATCTGCTAGTGATGGCCGATTTGCGGCGGCATTTGCAAACCATCGTCGGGCAGGAAAACACCCATACGTTCGAGCCAGGAAATGAGTTCGGGCTGTGCCTGACCGGCCCCGGAATTATTGAAAAGTCCTACGACGAAATCGGCGCGATCAAAGATGAATACCAAGCCCGATGTTCCGCATACGATGTGATCTGGGCCCCCTCGAATTGTGCCGTCGATATTTCACCCAAGGGCATCAGCAAACAGACGGGTGCCGCGTGGTTGCTGGATCGGTACGGAGCAGGCCAATGCACGACATACGCCATTGGCGACAGCGCGGGTGATTTTGCAGTTTTATCCTATGTTGACCATGCCATGTGCCCAGAGAATGCCGCGCCCGAAGTGAAGAAAATGTGCCAGACAATAGCGAAGGCGCCAACAGCGATGGGTGTGGTGGAAATTCTGGACACCATATTGAAAGAGCAAATCCGCTAGTTTTGCAACGGCACCAATGCGAACCCCCGCAAGGTTACATTTATTACATTTTTTCAGACGGTTATATACGGCACTTCGCCCATAATACCCCTTTTTCTCTTGACTCGGACGCCCCATCCCGTGTCCACTTTTGACTATGCAAAAACACTGCCGCGCTGTTGGCATCCGCTATCAGAGCAGGCGTGATTCATGGGGGGGAATACAAAATGTCATTAATACCTAATACATTTATGCGCACCATTCTGGCCGGCGTAACCGTAGCCATTGTGGCAACAGCACCAACGCAAAGCATGGCACAGGAAATGTCGGCAGAAACGGACGCGTGGCTAAAAGCAAACGCGCTAGGCAGCTACTCCGGTGACACCGAGGACTGGGCCGATATCGTCGCCAAAGCCACCGCTGAAGGCGAGGTTGTGATCTATTCCTCCTCTGGCCGCATCGCCAAACTAAAGGACCACTTTGAGGCCCTGTATCCGGGCATCACGCTGACGCTGTTCGATCTGGGATCGGTCAAAACCATCGAAAAAACCGTGCGCGAACAGGACGCGGGCATCTATAATGTCGACGTCATCACCACCGGCAATTCCGGACAAGTGATCCACGAATTGCTGGGTAAGGGGCGGATTTTCAACTATGTGCCCGCCCATTACATGGACCGCATTCCGGTTGAAAACCGCGACCCGCTGCTGATCCGTGTGAACGAGGCGATTGTGTTTTTCTATAACACCGAGGCCAATCCCGACGGCCCGCCGATCACTAACGTTTGGCAGCTCACCCTGCCCGAATTCAGTGGCAAAGTCGGCATCAAGAACCCGATGTCATCGGGATCATCCCTGATGGGACTGGCGACACTGGTGCAACACCCCGATGAAATGGCCGCTGCCTATAAACGGCTGACCGGCGAGGGTATTGTGCTGGGCGACGGTGTGCCAGATGCGGGATACGAATTCGTTGCGCGTCTGCTTGCCAATGATCTGGTGATTTTCAAATCCGGCTCAAAACTGGCCGATGCTGCGGGTAAGGCGGGGCAGGACGACGCGCTGATCGCGTTCACCAATATGACCTATATTTCGCGCAACGAATCCAAGGGGAATGTGAACGCTATTATGGCTGATCTCGATCCGGCCTCGAAAATGGTTTACCCCACTTTCACCTCGGTCGCAGCCCAGGCACCGCACCCGAATGCGGCTAAATTGTTCACCGCTTACCTGTTGGGTAATATCGACATCAACAGCAATACCACGATTGCAAAACCCTATCTTGAGGGAGCAAGTTTCGATCTGTTACAAGGGCTTGCCCCCTATCACGATGCAGGGTCCGTTAGCCCGCGTTCCGACGTTCCACTGCCTGAAGGCGGCGAAATCTGGGACGAAATGAAAGGCTGGTCGGTATCCGATACCTTCATGTGGGAACAGGGGCCAAAACTGCGTGATTTCTGGCTCATCCAGTCCAGCCAATAAGACGGACGGACATTTGAAATGGAAGAAATCCGGCTTACCGGCATTCGCAAATCCTATGGCAAAGCGGTTGCGATCCACGATCTGGATCTGACCGTTCACCCGGGCGAGTTTTTAACGATTCTGGGGCCATCGGGCTGCGGTAAAACCACAACCCTGCGGGCAATTGCAGGGTTGGAAGAACCCGACGACGGGGTGATTGAACTGGGCGACCGCGTGCTGTTTTCGCGCAGTGAGGGCATCATCGTGCCACCGGAAAAACGCGGGCTTGGCCTGATTTTCCAGTCCTACGCCTTGTGGCCGCATATGACGGTCGCCAAGAACATCACGCTGGCGCTAAAAGAGAAAAAGCTCAGCGCCAACGAGATCGAAACGCGCCTGACAACCGCGCTGGATCTGGTGCAAATGATCGAATTGCGCGAGCGCTATCCGTCTGAATTATCCGGTGGACAGCAACAACGTGTGGCTGTGGCCCGCCTGATTGCGCTACGCCCGTCGGTTTTACTGATGGACGAACCGCTGTCAAATCTGGACGCCAAATTGCGCACCGAAATGCGCACCGGTTTGAAACGCCTGCACCGCGATTTGAACGCGACCACGGTTTACGTGACCCACGACCAGATCGAGGCGCTGACCCTGTCGGACCGCATCATCGTCATGGATGAGGGGCAGATCAAGCAGGAAGGCACGCCTTATGATATCTACCACCATCCGGCCAACCTGTTTGTCGCCGAATTCATCGGTGATCCGCGGATCAATCTGTTCACGGGGGATGTAACGGCGGGGCGGCTGGAGTGTGGTGATCTATCGCTACCAGTCGTTGAAAAACTGGCCGGACGCAATGGCAAGCTGGTCGCGTCAATCCGGCCCGAGAGCATTCTGGTTTCGGATAAATCCAAGCCAAAGTGGC
>Ga0190303_1000276_pt1 | contig 21029 bp, 20 predicted proteins | sample 48700701_MG_FD_161672 | JGI IMG/M metagenome (GOLD analysis project Ga0190303, IMG submission 161672) | Hydrothermal vent sediment bacterial communities from Southern Trench, Guaymas Basin, Mexico - 4870-07-0-1_MG | ecosystem: Environmental > Aquatic > Marine > Hydrothermal vents > Sediment ... | reverse complement strand
AAGGCGCTGTGCAGCTGATCGTCGGGCGCACGGGGGATTTGCTGGCGCGGCTTGGGGCGCAAGATGTGGTCAGCTTTACCGGCTCGGCCCGCACCGCGCTTGCGTTACGATCCATGCCCAACATCATCGCCAATGGCACACGGTTTATTGCGGAGCAGGACAGTTTGAATGCCTCGATTTTGGGGTTGGATGCAGGCGTGGACACGCCAGAGTTTGATCTGTTCATCCGCGAGGCCACCACCGAGATAACCACCAAGGCGGGCCAGAAATGCACCGCGATCCGGCGGATGATTGTGCCCGAGGCGTTGATTGATCCGGTGATCGAAGCGCTGATTGTGCGGTTGGAAAAGACCACCATTGGCGATCCCGAAGCCGAGGGCGTTCGCATGGGTGCATTGGTTTCGGCCTCGCAAAAATCCGATGTTCTGGAAATGGCCGCGCAAATCGGCACCGAGGCGACCCGCGTATTTGGCGACCCCGATCATTTCACCGTCGAGGGTGCGGACCCTGCGCAGGGATTCCTGCCGCCGATGTTGTTTCGCTGCGACGATCCCGACGCCGCCCGCATAGTGCATGAGGTCGAGGCCTTCGGTCCTGTTTCCACCATACTGCCCTACCGCGACACAGCGCACGCTGCCGCTTTGGCCAATCGCGGGCAGGGCAGCCTTGTGGCCTCGGTTATCACCAATGACCCGCAAATCGCCCGTGACATTACGCTGGCCTCGGCCCATTGGCACGGGCGTCTGTATTTCAACAATCGCACCTCGATGGGCGAGGCGACGGGGCACGGATCGCCTTTGCCGCATATGGTCCACGGCGGGCCGGGACGTGCGGGCGGCGGCGAGGAAATGGGCGGTATTCGCGGCGTGATGCACTACATGCAACGCACCGCCATTCAGGGCAGCCCCGATATTTTGACGGTGATTGGCGGGGTCTGGATTTCGGGGGCCGAGGAAAAAACCGGCCCAACCCATCCGTTCCAGCGCACCTTTGATCAGATCGAGATCGGCGAAACCCTTCGCACAGACAAGCGCACCGTAACGCTGGACGACATCGAGCAGTTCGCCCATTTCACCGGTGATACATTCTACGCCCATATGGATGAGGATGCGGCCAAGGAGAACCCGTTCTTTCCGGGCCGTGTGGCGCATGGTTATCTGCTGCTGTCCTTTGCCGCAGGCCTGTTCGTGCAACCTGATCCTGGTCCGGTGCTGGCCAACACCGGCATCAATAACCTGACGTTCCAGACGCCTGTCAGCCCCGATGACACGATTTATGTGCGCCTGACCGCCAAGCGCAAAACGCGGCGCACCGATGATTACGGCGAAGTGCGCTGGAATGCGACGCTGTATAATCAACACGATGAACAGGTCGCTGAATATGAGCTTTTGACGATGGTGGCCTATTCCAGTTAACAAGACAGGGATGGATGTATTAGAGCCCCTTATCACGGCCCTCCATGCCGAGGGTCGCTTGCGTGTCTGGTCGCTGGTTGTCACTGTTTTTGGTGATGCGGTGCAGCATCGTGGCGGGCGCATTGCGACGCTGCGGTTGCAACATTTACTAGAGCGGGTGGGGGTTGAGGCCGGTGCGTTGCGCACGGCGCTCTCAAGGTTAACAAGCGACGGCTGGGTTGTGCGCGACCGCGAAGGGCGCAACAGTTTTTACCGGCTTAGCGCCAATGCGCAGGCTGAAATCTCGACCGCATCTGTCGATATTTATGCAGCCCCACCCAGTGGCAAAGTTGGCGAATGGGTGATGGCCAGCGGTGCTGTGGCTCCACATAAAGGTATCGAAGTGGCGGCCAACCTTTGGCTGATTCCGGCACATCTGGCCATTGATATGCCAAACCACATCTGCCTGACGGGCGCTCTGGCGTCATTTCCAGAAGGGTTTGCAAAACAGGTTTTGTCCAAGGCACATCAAAGTGCGCTTATTGCTTTGTGCAACGACATTTCCGCCCTCAATGAGGTGGACCTTACCCCGCTTGATGCGATGGCCGCGCGTATGCTTTTGATCCATCGCTGGCGCCGGATCGTTCTGCGGTTTCCCGATGTTCCACCCGAATTGTTTCCCGCCGGCTTCATCATATCCAACCCGCGCGAGAGGGTTGCAAATGCTTATGACACGCTTGCTGAAATGTCCGAGGCGTGGCTAGGCAGTTCCGCGCATGGCCTTGCCCCGATGCCCGCAAGCACAGCCACACGTTTGCGCCGCTTCATTTGACAAACAAAAAACCCCGACCATTTTCATGACGGGGCTTAATGTGCGAAAACTGGCTTTGCATCACAAACTGGGTGGGGGCAAATTTATTGCAACACCAAGTCAGCGTTTCGCTATGGGGTATCTATCGTCGCCAATGCGGGCGCTGAAATGGAACAAGCGCGGTTTTTATCCGGCCATTTCAGGACAATTTTGCGGCGGGCTTGATTTTATCAGGTGCGCAGGCCAGTGTTTACGAATGAACAGTCCGACACCGTTTACATCAATCCCCCCACAAGTCGCGTTTCAACGCAATGAACTGAATATCATCATGTCGCTATACGGGCGAATGGTGGCCGCCGGAGAATGGCGCGATTACGGCATATCCTGTCTGCGGGAATTTGCGGTTTTCTCGGTGTTTCGTCACACGGCCGAGAACCCGTTATACCGGATCGAGAAGCGCCCCAAGTTGCGGCACAAGCAAGGGATGTATTCGGTTGTGGGGATGGACGGGCAGATATTAAAGCGCGGGCAAGATTTGAAATCGGTGCTGCGGGTGCTTGAGAAAAAGCTGATCCGCGCGGTGACCTAAGGCCCTGACCCTAAAGCCGTCTGTGTGATGTCACCGGCCCGTCACCCTGTTCCCTGATCCGCTCAATCCCGTCCTTGATCGGCTCGTAAACCGTCGCCATTGCGCCTGCATTTGCGTGGATCATCGTTTCACTGCCCACCACCATCGCCACATGGCCCTTCCAGAACAACAAATCACCGCGCTTCATTTCGGTGTCGTTGGTCAGGTTGCCTAATGTATCTTCCTGCATGTCGCTATCCGCTGGGCAGGATATGCCGCACGCCAAAAGTGACGCCTGCACCAGCGCCGAGCAATCCAGCCCCTCGCGTGAATTGCCGCCCCACAGATACGGGCTGCCCAAAAACAATGCGGCCACATCGATAGGGTCGCTGAACAATGCACCAACCTCGCGCACATGTTGCTTTGGCACGAAATACCCGTGTGATGTTTCTAGGAACCGTTCGTGCGCAGCAACAATGGTCAGGTAGGACCCGAACGACAGCGCCATCGCTTCGCGGCTCTTGAAATCGCTCATAGTATATAGATGGGTGGCGGGGGTGCTGACCCAATGTGTTGGCTCCTGCATCGGGGCCAGATGGTCGGCGTTGATATAGCCGACATATCCATCTTTAGCGGCTTGGCCAAAGGCGTATCCGTCGTGTTCTTCCAGAACCAGAATATGTTCGCCGTATAGCGCTTGCCGGTCACGCGGTCCTTGCGGGGCGGACAGGATATCGGCCACAGGCACCGAAACCTGCCGCCAAGTGCCGTCGACAAATTTCGCAGCCTCAACCTGCCCTTTCAAGTGGGCGACGGCCACGCGGGTATTCGCAGGGGACAGGCGCCGGTCGGTCACAGGTTCAACACTTTTGGCAATGCCGCAAGGATCGCCCGTGCACCCTGCCCAGCGCCGCCCTTGGGGCGGGCAGGGGCGGCGCTGGGTTGCCAGCCGTAGATGTCAAAATGGGCGTAGCGTGGCGATTGATCGACAAAGCGGCGCAGGAACAGGGCGGCCGTTATAGCACCGGCAAAGCCCCCCTTTGGAGCGTTGTCCAGATCGGCGATGCCGGGTTCTATCATCGTCTCGTAAGGGGTCCAGAACGGCATCCGCCACAGGGGATCACTGGCCATGTCTCCTCCGGCCTCAAGTGCCGCCGCCATTTCCGCATCGTCGCAGAAATACGGCGCAAGGTCCGGCCCGACGGCCACTCGCGCAGCCCCCGTCAGCGTCGCCATTGAAATCAGGCAATCGGGTTTTTCCTCATCCGCCAGCGCCAGTGCATCGGCCAGCACCAAACGCCCTTCGGCGTCGGTGTTGTTAATCTCGACGGTTAGCCCCTTGCGCGATGTTAGGATGTCCTGTGGGCGAAACGCTGAACTGCTGATCGCGTTTTCAACGGCAGGCACCAGAACTCGCAGTCGCAGCTTTAGACCCAGCGTCATGATCATATGCGCCAGACCCAGAACCGTTGCAGCCCCGCCCATGTCCTTTTTCATCAGGCCCATGGATGCCCCGGGTTTGATGTTCAAACCACCGGTATCAAAACACACACCTTTGCCGACCAACGTCAGGGTCGGCCCCGCGTCGCCCCACCGCATATCCAAAAGGCGCGGCGCTTGGGCCGAGGCCCGACCGACCGCGTGGATCATTGGCAGGTTCTTGGACAGCAGCTTGTTCCCTGCGATCACCTTTGCCTTGGCCCCGTGGTTCGCGGCCAGCGCCAGAAACGCGTTTTCCAGATCGCTCGGCCCCATATCCGAGGCAGGCGTGTTGATCAGATCGCGGGTTAATACCTCGCCTTCTGCAATCGCCTCGATCCGTGTCGCATCAATGCCATCTGGCGCTATCAATCGGGCCTTTGCCGGTTTCTGGGCGCTGTAGCGGCTAAACCGGTATCCGGCCAGCAACCAGCCCAGCGCGGCCTCTTCCAGCGCCTTACCTTCCAGCCCTGACTGAATGTGATAGGTGCCTGCGGGCAATGCCGTGGCGGCATGGGCCAAATGAAACCGCCCACGCGCGCGCGCCGCATCCGTGCCAAACCCGACCGCAACCAGCAGGGCAGCCCCCGTGGCATCAGGAACCAGACATACCTCGCCAAGGCCCGCAGCGAACCCCATTGTATCCAGCCACGCCGAAACATGTGCTGGCTGTTTCTCTAACCAATCCGGCAAATCCGCCTTCTGGAGGATGAACAAAGGGATCGACGCGGTGTCGGCGGGGGCAAATGCAATGGACATGGTTTGCGGCCTTAATCGGTTTACAGTTCCCGACACCCTAGCCCCTGTGCGCCGCACCGCAAGGGTGGATCAAACAGACAGGTCCTGTAAATCCCAAACCGCGGTTAGCGAACAATCCCCGATCCGCAGCAAACGCGCCATCGTGGCGGCCAACGCAATCGGGTCATTTTCCTCCGCACAGTTGCGCACATCCCGTGCAACATCGGCCAATCGCTGCATCCCGACCTGCTCGGCAATACCGACCAGCCCTTTGGCCCCCTTGCGCAGATCGCGTGTCATGTTTGCCTGATATGCCTCGTTGATCCGCGTCAAACGCACGGCCAATTCCTCCATCGCGCGGCACACCACGTCTTGCGCGCCTGCCTCGCCCACTTGCACATAGAGTTCGGCCAGCCGGTCCGAATCCAGCCTCACCTTTTCGTCAAACATCAGTGTCATAGTCGTCGCCACTCTTTCACCCTCCGGTTTTGTGCCCCCACAACGATTGCGACAATCGCCCAAGGTTCCTTAGAAAAGGTTTCACGCGTGGATAGAAATCGCTCGAATTTCGGATAAATCCAGCATAGTTAGGTAACAGAATCTGGTTGAACCACAGGAGCGACAGGCATGGATCACGCGAAACCTTTACCGTCCTATCTGGTCAAGCGGTATCAGGGGTGGAAAGCCACGTCTTATGCGGACAACAAAGTCTGGTATCGCCGCCTTGCCGATGAGGGCCAGCACCCCCGCGCCATGGTGATTTCCTGTTGTGACAGCCGCGTGCATGTCACGTCGATTTTCGGCGCGGATCAGGGCGAGTTTTTCATCCACCGCAACATTGCCAATCTTGTGCCGCCCTATGCACCCGATGGTGACCATCACGGCACCTCGGCCACGGTCGAATTTGCGGTGACCGAACTGAAGGTCGCGCATTTGATTGTGCTTGGGCATTCCAACTGCGGTGGGGTTCAGGGCTGTTACGATATGTGTTCCGGCAATGCGCCCGAGCTTGAGAAAAAATCCAGCTTTGTCGGGCGCTGGATGGATATTTTGCGTCCTGGATTCAACCGGGTTCAAGAGATGGATCTGAATGACGAAGCCGAAGAAAGACAACAACTGGAAAAGGCAGCTGTTGTGATTTCGCTGGAAAACCTGATGACCTTCCCGTTTGTCAAAAGCGCGGTTGAAGGCGAAACAATGAGCATCCACGGATTATGGACAGACATAGGCGAAGGCGGCTTGCAGCATTATGACTCTGAAAGCGAAATGTTTGTTGATGTCTGAGGGTATATTGAACCAGCCTTATTGGTGGGACGATACGGACCTGCCCAAGGCACAGATTGCGCAGGGTTCCGCGACGCTTCCTGATGCGGTCGAAACATTGGTGGTCGGGGCGGGATACAGCGGTTTGTCGGCGGCGCTGACATTGGCACGCGCTGGGCGCGATGTGGTGGTGGTGGACGCGGATGCGATCGGCTTTGGCTGCTCGTCGCGCAACGGCGGGCAGATCGGGCCATCGTTTCACAAGCTGGGGTTGGCGGGGCTGACGGCCTCGCTGGGTCAAGCCAAAGCGCAGACAATTTTGCGCGAATCCATGAGCACGCTGGCATTCCTGAAACAGCGCATCATTGATGATGCGATTGATTGTGACATCCAACCGGATATTGGCCGTTTCAAAGGGGCCAGCCGCCCCGCCGATTACGAGACCATCGCCCGCGCATCCGAGGAGCTGGATAAATCCATCGGCCTGCGGTTCGAGTTGATCCCGAAATCAGAACAACACAGCCAGATCGGTAGTGACCACTATCATGGCGGGTTGGTTTACCTTGATGACGGGCTACTGCATCCGGCGAAATACGTGCTGGGCTTGGCCCACAGGGTGCATGAGGCCGGTGCCAAAATCTTTGCACCTGCCCGCGTTACGGGGGTGATGCGCGATGGCGATGGCTTCACCGTGCAGATCGCAGGCAAGACCATCAGCGCCCGCGAAGTGCTGATTGCCACCAATGGCTATTCCGGCCCTGAACTGCCGTTCTTCCACCACCGGATCATGCCGATCCGTTCGGCGATCATCACTACAGAACCGCTAACGCCCGATGTGATGAACAACCTCTTTCCGACAGGCCGCCCCGTAGTCGATACCTCGCGGCTTGTGCCTTATTACCGCCCCTCGCCCGATGGCACCCGTGTGGTTTTCGGTGGCCGCGCTTTTGATCTTGGCGACAAGCCACAAAACTATGTTCCCGATCTGAAACGTCTGATGACGCGTGTGTTCCCGCAACTTGGCGATACCAAAATCACCCACGCATGGTCGGGCACCGTTGCCTACCCTTTCGATCACGCCCCGCATCTGGGCTGCCATGACGGGCTATATTATGTGATGGGATATTGCGGATCGGGCGTTGGCCGCGCCAGTTTTTACGGGCACAAAGTGGCGCAGAAAATGTTGGGTCAAACGGACGGAAAAGCCGAAATTGACGGGCTGAACTTTCCAACCCGCCCGTTTTATCGCGGCAAGCCGTGGTTTCTGCCTGCCGTGCTGCGCTGGCACTCGATGATGGACCGGCTGGGCCGCTAAACCGCCTCTGAAAACCTGTCCTTGGGCGTGTGCAGGCGCACATGGCGCAGAAAATGACGGGCGGTTTGGGACAGCGGGCGATGGTCAGGCGCGACAAAATATGTCTGGTAGGAAATTGCCGATGCAAAGGGCCGGAATACCACATCATCCCTTTCACTTTGGGTGGACGGGAACGGGTTTACCACCGCCAGCCCGACCTCGAGCCGCACCAGTTCAATCGCCGCTGTTGAACTAGACACTTCGGACACCACTTTTGGCTCGGATCTGGCCTCGAGCAACAGTTTGTCCAGTTGCGCACGCCGCGCATGGCGGTAGTTGAACCCGATCAGGTTTTCACCGTGCAAATCCTCGGGCCGGATCACATCCAGCGCCGCCAGCGGATGACCCGCAGGCATTGCGCAGGCCGCTGCTGCCTTGCGAAACGGGATCAGTTTGGCACCGGCGCTGGTTGGTTCGACCCCGATAATACCCAGATCGTATTTATCGGCCTGAACCCCCGCGATCACATCCACCGAAGTGCCAATTTCCAGATTCAAAAATGTATCGGGGCGGGATTTCAGGAAACTCGCCATATGGCTGACGATAAAATGGTTGGCAAACGTCGGTGGTGCAATCAGGCGCAGGTTTTCTCGCGGCGTTTCCGAGGGCCCGTCAATATTATCCAGCGCATAAAACAACGCATCCAACCGCGTGTTCAAACGCACGGCGGCACTTGTTGGCTTCAGCCGGCCGGACTCCCGCTCAAACAAAGTAGTGCCAATGCGCGATTCCAGATTGGTCAGGGACCGAGACACAGCAGACTGTGACAGTCCCAACCGCCGCGCTGCCGAAGCCGTCGTATTGCCCTCCATCATTGCGCGCAGGGCTTGGTATTCAGGTAGGGAATGCCAGGATTTTCGCATTGAATCACCACTTTATATCATTGATCTATGAGAATAACTCATTGCTATACCTATGGCTAATACAAACTTGCTTGCTAAGGTGCTGTATCCATTGGGGGGATTCTTTGCTGTCATTAAATGAGCCGATGATATTTGACGGACATAACGATGTCCTGCTCAAGTTGTTGATCAACGGGGGTGTCGATGCTGCGCCCAGCTTCATTCTGGGGCGGGACGGGCACATCGACATTCCGCGCGCAAATATTGGCGGATTTGGTGGCGGGTTCTTCGCGCTTTATGTGCGCTCGCCTGCGGATGACGAAGGGCTGGATATTGGCAATATCAAAGACAAATACGATGAAATGTGCCAGCCGCAGTATGACCTACCACTGCCAGCACCCGTATCGCAGGAAACTGCGCTGCCTGTTATCATGGAAGAAATCGCCATTCTGCTGCGCTTGCAGGAACTGGGTGCGCTGAAAATCTGCCACACCGCTGATGACCTGCGCGCCTGTTTCGCATCAGGCAAAATGGCCGCCATCTTGCATATGGAAGGGGCCGAAGCGATAGATGCGGACCTGCATGTGCTGGATGTTCTCTATGCCGCCGGATTGCGGTCACTGGGCCCGGTCTGGAGCAGGCCAACGATCTTTGGTCACGGGGTGCCGTTCAGGTTCCCATCAGACGGGGATATTGGCGATGGGCTGACCGAGGCCGGTATCCGGCTGGTCAAACGCTGCAATGAACTGGGCATCATGCTGGATCTTTCGCATCTGAACGAGGCAGGGTTCTGGGACGTTGCCAAACATTCCGACGCACCGCTGGTCGCCACCCATTCCAATGTTTACGAGATTTGCAATCACGCCCGCAATCTGACCGACAAGCAACTGGATGCGATTGCCGATAGTGACGGTATGGTCGGGCTGAACTATGCCTGCGCGTTTCTGCGGCCAGATGGGCAAATGGATACGGATGTGCCGTTCGACATCATGCTGCGGCATCTGGATTATCTGATCGACAAACTGGGCGAGGATCGCGTCGGGCTGGGATCGGATTTTGACGGCGCTTGGGTGCCCGAGGCGATTGCCGATGTCGCCGGATTGAATAATTTACGCGACGCGATGAAAGCACATGGATATAATGAAGCCCTGATGAAGAAGCTGTGCCATGAAAACTGGCTGCGGGTTCTGGAAAAAACATGGGATAAAAACTGAGGCAAACGCAGGCAAAACTGCAAGAGTAAAAATAATCAATCAGAGAGGACTAAACAATGAAACCAATTAGAAACATTATGGCCACTGTGGTCATGGGCTTTGCGGCATCAATGGTCGCACTGCCTGTTATGGCGGAAACGCCTGCCAACATGCTGGTGATCGCCAACCGGATTGACGATATCACAACGCTTGATCCGGCTGAGTCATTTGAATTTGCAGGCTCGGACGTTAGCCGCAATGTGTACGGCAAGCTGGTCAACTTTGACCCGCTAAATCTGGACGCGGGCTATGGCCCTGATCTGGCCGAAAGCTGGACAGTGTCGGACGATGGTATGACCATCACATTCACCATGCGCGAAGGTGTCAAATTCCATTCGGGTAACCCTGTGCGCGCCGAAGACGCCGCATGGTCGCTGCAACGCGCGGTGATCCTGAACAAAACGCCATCGTTCATCCTGACGCAGTTTGGCTTTACCGCTGAAAACGCCATGGAAATGATCAAGGCCGAAGGCAACACCGTTTCCATCACCACCGACAAGCGTTATGCGACGTCGTTCGTGTTGAACTGTCTGACCTCCACCATTGGCGGTATCGTTGACAAAGAAACCGCAATGGCCAACGAGGCCGATGGTGACATGGGCAACACATGGCTGAAAACCAACACAGCCGGTTCCGGTGCCTATTCGCTGGTCAGCTGGAAGCCAAATGAATCAGTGACCCTGCAATCCAACCCTGATTTCTATCTGGGTGCGCCTGCAATGGAGCGCGTTGTGGTCCGCCATGTTCAGGAAAGTTCAACCCAGCGTCTGATGCTGGAGCGCGGTGATATTGATGTAGCCCGCAACCTGAACCCTGATGATGTTGCTGGCCTTGCCGGTGCCGATGGCGTTGCTATTGACAGCGCGTTGCGCGGGCGTCTGATGTATATCTCGCTGAACCAGAAACACCCTGAGCTGTCCAAGCCCGAAGTGCGTCAGGCGATCAAATATCTGGTTGATTATGAAGGCATGCAAAACAGCTTTCTTAAAGGTCAGTATGTGATTCACCAGAACTTCTTGCCTGCCACCTATCTGGGTGCGGTGGATGAAAATCCGTTCACCCTGAACATCGAGAAAGCCAAAGAACTGCTGGCCGCTGCCGGTGTTGAAGGTCTGGAAATCGAAGTGGGTGTGCGCGAAGCACAAGAACGCATCGAGATCGCACAATCGCTGCAAAATACATTTGCGCAAGCTGGTATCACGCTGACCATCACCGTGGGCACCGCCAAACAGATCCTTGGCCGTTACCGTGCACGTGAGCTGGATATGTATATGGGTGCTTGGGGTCCGGATTATCCTGATCCACACACTAACGCTGGCACATTTGCCTATAACCCCGTCAACACTGACGAGGCCAAAGCAACAGGTCTGCTGGCATGGCGTAATGCTTGGGACACTGGCGGGTTGACTGCCAAAGTTTCGGCTGCCGTTGAAGAAGGCGATCGTGATGTTCGTGCGAAAATGTATGCCGACATTCAGGCCGAATTCCGCGAAATCTCGCCGTTTGCTGTTCTGTATCAGAAGATCGAGCAAACAGGTCGTGCGGATAGTGTTGCCAACCTGAACTTGGGCGGCGCGATCACTGCTGTGTCTTACTGGAAAGTCACCAAGTAAATGGCGATTGTCGATAATAACGGACGGGGGCGGCGCCAGTCGCCCCGGTTCTCGCCCCTGTCCTCGCCCGCATTGATCCTGACGTTTAAAACCATTGGCTCGATCATCATCACGATGCTGGGTCTGGCATTTATCACCTTTATCATCGGCCGCGTTATGCCGATTGATCCGGTGCTTTCAATCGTTGGCGAGCAGGCGAGCAAATCCACCTACGACGATGCCTATGCGGCATTGGGCTTGGACAAGCCGATAATTGTCCAGTTTTTCATCTACATCTGGGACGTGTTGCACGGTGACTTTGGCACCTCGTTGCTCACCGCCCGCCCCGTTGCCCAAGACCTCATTCGCGTTTTCCCCGCCACGCTGGAACTGGCCACATTGGGCACCATTATGGGTGTCACCTTGGGCGTGCCGCTGGGCGTGCTGGCCGCCGTTAACAAAGGATCATGGTTCGATCAGATCGCCCGCGTTGTGGCGCTGGTCGGGTATTCGATGCCGATCTTCTGGCTGGGCCTGATGGGTCTGCTGGTGTTTTACGGCATCCTTGGCTGGGTCGGTGGACCGGGCCGGGTTGATATTTTCTATGCTGATATTGTGCCATCTGTCACTGGTATGATCCTGCTGGATTCAATCATTGACGGCAACTGGGATGTGTTCTGGAACGCGATGAGCCATATCATCCTGCCCGCCACCATCCTTGGTTATTATTCACTGGCCTACATCAGCCGGATGACACGGTCTTTTATGCTGGAACAAATGAGCGCCGAATATATCACCACCGCGCGGGTCAAAGGGCTGCCGGAACGCACGGTGATCTGGGGCCATGCCTTTAAAAATATCCTCGTGCAGCTGGTCACGGTGATCGCGCTCAGTTACGCCAACCTGCTGGAAGGCTCGGTGCTGACCGAGATCATCTTCTCGTGGCCCGGCATCGGCTCCTACATCACCACGGCGCTGCTGTCGGCGGATATGAACGCCGTTTTGGGCGGTACCATTGTGGTTGGCCTGATCTTTGTGCTGCTGAATATTTTCTCGGACCTTTTGTACCGCGTCTTTGATCCGAGGGCGAAATGATGGACACCAATATGCAAAAACAAACCCTGCGTGAATGGCTGCTGACCGACACGCCCACCTCGCGCCGCCACGCGCGCTATGCCGCGCTCTATACCGGCTGGCTGACCCTGAAGGGCAACACGATGGCAATGGTCGGCCTCGGCATTCTGGTGGGTCTGGTGGTCATGGCAATCTTTGCGTCGCTGCTGGCGCCGCATGATCCGTTCGTACAAAATCTGGCCGGACGCTTGCAACCAATGGGGGCCGAGGGCCATATCCTTGGTACCGACAGCTTAGGGCGTGACCTGCTCAGCCGGGTGATTTACGGCTCGCGGATCACGCTTTATATCGTGGCGATGGTGGCGCTGATTGCACCGATCGTTGGCCTGCTGGTCGGCACGGTCGCGGGCTATACTGGCGGCATTGTCGATGCGATCCTGATGCGGATCACCGATATTTTCCTCGCCTTCCCACGCTTGGTTCTGGCGCTGGCTTTTGTGGCCGCCCTTGGGGCTGGCATTGAAAATGCGGTACTGGCGATCTCGCTGACCGCATGGCCCCCCTATGCGCGGATTGCCCGCGCCGAGACCCTGACCATTCGCAATTCCGACTATATCGCGGCTGTCAAACTGCAAGGCGCTGGTGCAATGCGGATCATCACCAAACACATCTGGCCGCTGTGCATCTCTTCCCTAATCGTGCGGGTGACGCTGGATATGGCTGGGGTTATTCTGGCCGCTGCCGGTCTTGGTTTCCTTGGCCTTGGCGCGCAACCGCCCTCGCCAGAATGGGGCGCGATGATTTCTGAGGGTCGCCGGTTTATTCTGGATCACTGGTGGGTTGCCACCATTCCAGGCCTTGCGATTTTCACCGTATCCCTTGGGTTCAACCTGCTGGGCGATGGCCTGCGCGATGTGCTGGACCCCAAAGAAGGAGGCCACTCATGACCAACCTTCTGGATGTTGAAAACCTGCGCGTTACTTTCCCGACCCGCCAAGGTGAATTTGAAGCGGTGCGCGGCGTGTCGTTCACGCTGGGCCAAGAACGCCTCGGGATTGTCGGCGAAAGCGGCTCTGGCAAATCCCTGACGGGGCGCGCCATTTTGCGGTTGATCCGCAAGCCCGGACGGGTCGAGGCGGACAAGATGGAACTGCATGGTCGTGATCTGATGACCATGACGGAAAAGCAGATGCAGGGGGTGCGCGGCCAAGAGATTTCGATGGTCATGCAAGACCCGAAATTTTCGCTAAACCCTGTGATGACCATCGCCGCCCAGATCATGGAAATCTACCGCTTTCATACGGGTGCCAGCAAAAAAGCCGCCCGTGCCAAGGCGATTGAAATGCTCGAGGCTGTGTCGATCCGCGACCCTGAACGGGTGATGAAATCCTACCCGCACGAAATGTCCGGTGGCATGGGTCAGCGCATCATGATCGCGATGATGCTGGTAACGGAACCCAAAATCCTGATCGCGGATGAACCAACCTCGGCGCTGGATGTCTCGGTGCAAACCCAAGTGCTGTCGATCATTGATCGGCTGGTGCGCGAGCGCGGCATGGGGCTGATTTTCATCAGTCACGATCTGAACCTTGTGTCGACCTTTTGCGACCGCGTGCTGATCATGTATGCGGGCCGTGTGGTCGAGGTGCTGGACGCCAAAAACCTGCACGATGCCAAACACCCCTACACTCGCGGATTGCTTGGGTCACTGCCGCGCATTGATGATCCCAAGGCGCGACTCGAGGTATTGAAACGGGACGACGCATGGCGCGAAACCCCCAGCGTGAGTGGTCGGATATGAGCCGGATACATATTGAAAACCTGAATGTCTGGTTTGGCGAACGTGACGAGCGGGTGGATGCCGTTAAGGGCGCGACGATTGATGTTCCAAGCGGCGCCAGTTTCGGGCTGGTTGGCGAGAGCGGATCGGGAAAATCCACCATCCTGAGGGCGTTGGTCGGGCTGATTCCAACGTGGTCTGGCAAAATGTCGGTCGGTGATCTGGAGTTGGGCAAAAAGCGGCCCAAAGCATTCTACAAAGACGTGCAGATGGTGTTCCAAGACCCCTACGCGTCCCTGCACCCGCGCCATTCTGTGGATCAGGTGTTGGGCGAAACCCTGTCGCTGCACGGCTTTAAAGATATCGACAACCGTATCATGAAACTGCTGGATGATGTGGGCCTTGGCCCGACCTTCCGGTTTCGCTATCCGCATCAACTGTCGGGGGGGCAACGCCAACGGGTTGCGATTGCCCGCGCGTTAGCACCCGAACCGACAGTGCTGTTGCTGGACGAACCGACCTCGGCGCTGGACGTATCCGTGCAGGCCGAAGTGCTGAACCTGCTGGCCGACCTACGCGAGGAACACAAGCTGACTTACCTGATGGTGTCGCATAATCTGGCTGTGGTCGCGCATATGTGCGACGCAACTGCGGTGATGCAAAACGGTGAAATTGTCGAGATTCTGACCGTCAAAGACATGCGGGCGATGAAACCTACACACCCCTACACCAAACACCTGCTGGATTCGTCATTCGGCTATAAACCGGACGAGGCCCAATCCGCATGAGCAATAAAACCGCCATCATCACAGGGGCCGCCCGCGGCATCGGATTGGCCACCACCCGCCTGTTTCTGGACGAAGGGCGTCAGGTGGCGATGATCGACCGCGACGCCGATGAATTGATGAAAGTGGCGGGCGGGTTGAAAAACGTGTTGCCGATCATTTGTGATGTGTCGCAACCCGATGAAGTGGCTGCAATGATGGCGCGGGTTTCGGATGAAATGGGCCGCGTTGATGCGCTGGTGAATAACGCAGGCGTTGCCGCGTTTGAACCGATTGGTCAAACCGATTTCCAGACGTGGCGAACGGTGATGGAAACCAATCTGGACGGCGTGTTTTTATGTTCACAAGCGGCCATTCCGATAATGGCCAAACACGGCGGCGCGATTGTGAATATCGCCTCGATCTCGGGTCTTAGGGCCAGCACGTTGCGGGTCGCCTATGGCACCTCAAAAGCGGCGGTGATCCAGTTGACCAAACAGCAGGCGGCCGAATTGGGCGAACAGGGCATCCGCGCCAACTGCGTTGCCCCCGGTCCCGTGGCAACCAAACTGGCGCTGGCGGTGCACGCGCCTGAAATTCGCGCAGCTTATTACGATGCGATCCCGCTAAACCGTTACGGCACCGAAGATGAAATCGCGCAAGTCATTGTGTTCCTGTGTTCGGAAAAAGCCAGCTTTGTCACCGGACAGGTTATCGCCGCTGATGGCGGGTTTGACGCGACAGGTGTTGGGTTACCTGCGCTGCGCGACCAAGACGACAGCTGATATGAGGTTTGGAATTTTCTTTCTTGTGCTCGGCTATATGCTGAGCCAGTTTTACCGCGCCTTTCTGGCGGTCCTGACACCTGTTCTGAAAACCGATGTTGGTGCGCAGCCGGATGATTTGTCTCTGGCATCAGGCTTGTGGTTTTTAGCGTTTGCCGTGATGCAATTACCCGTGGGATGGGCGTTGGATAAAATCGGCCCGCGCCGCACGGCGTCAGTGTTGCTGGCATTTGGCGGGGCAGGCGGTGCGGTGGTGTTCGCGCTGGCGCAAACGCCGCTGCATATCAACATTGCTATGGCGCTGATCGGCATTGGATGTTCGCCGGTGCTGATGGCCTCCTATTTCATCTTTGCCCGCAGCTTTTCGCCCGCCGTTTTTGCCACCCTTGCCAGTTCCATTCTGGCGGTGGGGATATTGGGCAACATCGCCAGCTCCCTGCCGTTGACATGGGCCAGTCAGGCCTACGGGTGGCGCGAAACCTTGTTTGTGTTGGCAGGCCTTACGCTATTGGTGTCGGTTGCGATGTTTGTATTCATTAAAGACCCCGAAGCGGTGGTCGATGAGGATGGCAACAAAGGCTCGGTTCTGGATTTGCTGAAAATACCGGGGCTATGGCTGATCTTTCCGATGATGTTTGTGAATTATGCTGCGGTGGCGGGGATACGGGGCCTATGGATTGGCCCCTATCTGGGCGATGTTTACGGTGCCGATGCGGGTGCCATCGGGCGGGCCGCGCTGGTGATGAGCCTTGCGATGGTGGTCGGAAACTTTGCCTATGGCCCGCTGGACCGTGTGTTTGGCACGCGAAAATGGATTGTGGTTATTGGCAATCTGGCGGGGGCAGGGGCGATGTTTACCCTGCTGTTTTATCCGTCTCATAGCATATGGATGTCTATCGCCTTGATGGCTGCCATCGGCCTTTTCGGCTCCAGCTTTGCAGTGTTGATTGCGCACGCCCGCAGCTTTTTTCCACCGCATCTGACGGGGCGCGGGGTGACGTTGCTGAACCTGTTTGGCATTGGCGGTGCGGGCATCATGCAGTCGTTTAGCGGACGGGTGCATGGGGCGGCGCTGGTTGGCGCGACAGATGCGGCGCAGGCCTATCAGGCGCTGTTCCTGTTCTTTGGGGTGGCCATTTTGATCGGAGTATCGATCTATTTGTTCAGTCAGGACAGAACCGACTAATCGGTAGTGTCTCAGTTTGAAATATCTGGTAGTGGGTCAGTTTCTTCACCTGTGGCGATCTTGCCTATTATCACGGCAAGTCCAATCGCATCAGCGGGGCGCTTCTCGTCCTTTAGGCATAACTAATCACCAGTTTACTCGCGCCACACACCGAACATACGTCTTTGCGGCGATCAAAGCCTCTCATGACAGATAATTTGCGAGTTTTATGATTTGCGTGTTGCCTAACCGATAGCCCCAGTCTGTCTGCGACACAATCGTCGCAGATTGTGGCTGGCGCTATGTGTTTTATCAAGTCGCTCACATCTTCTAAAACTGTCATGCTGAACCTCCTATGCTTTGCGCTAAGCATAACATAGTCACGGGCTGGATAAACTTCAAATTTCAAACTGAGACACTACCGACTAATCCGCTGCCCTTGCCAGCGGGTGCCTAGGCGGGTAAAGCCAGCGTCTACCCCAGATGCTGGAGACACCCATTGAATACTGACCTGATAACGAGCCTGCGCCAAGACTGGCTCGGTAACATCCGCAATGATTTGTTGGCGGGCCTTGTGGTGGCGCTGGCGCTGATCCCCGAGGCGATTGCCTTTTCGATCATCGCAGGGGTTGACCCCAAGGTGGGCCTGTATGCGTCATTCTCGATTGCGGTGATCACCGCGATTGTTGGCGGACGCCCTGGGATGATCTCGGCGGCGACAGCGGCGACTGCTGTGTTGATGGTGACCTTGGTCAAGGTGCACGGGTTGGAATACCTGCTGGCGGCCACGGTGCTGGCGGGCTTGCTGCAAATCGGCGCGGGACTGTTAAAGCTGGGCAACGCCATGCGCTTTGTCTCACGCTCGGTGATCACCGGTTTTGTCAACGCATTGGCGATCCTGATCTTCATGGCGCAATTGCCCGAACTGACCGGCGTCACTACCCTGACCTATGTGATGGTCGCGGGCGGCTTGGCGATCATCTACCTGTTCCCCTATATCACCACGGCGATCCCCTCGCCGCTGGTCACCATCGTGGTGCTGACCGGTCTGACGATGTATTTCGGGCTGGACGTGCGCGCGGTGCAGGACATGGGCGATTTGCCCGATACCCTGCCGATTTTCCTACTGCCCGACATTCCGCTGAACCTTGAAACCCTGAAAATCATCTTTCCGGTGTCGGCAGGCGTGGCCGCCGTTGGCCTGCTCGAGAGCCTGATGACAGCCACCATCGTCGATGACCTGACCGACACGGAATCCGACAAAAACCGCGAATGTGTCGGCCAAGGTATCGCCAACACCTGCACCGGTTTTATCGGCGGCATGGCGGGCTGTGCGATGATCGGCCAGTCGATGATTAACGTAAAATCCGGCGGGCGCGGACGTCTGTCGACCTTTGCCGCCGGCGTGTTCCTGCTGTTCCTGATCGTGGTGCTGGGCGATTGGGTCAAACAAATCCCGATGCCGGCCCTAGTGGCGATCATGATCATGGTGTCGATCGGCACGTTCAGCTGGTCCTCGATCAAAGATATCCGCGATCATCCACGTTCGTCCTCTATCGTGATGCTGTCGACCGTGGCCGTCACAGTGATGACCCATAACCTTGCTTACGGTGTGCTGACGGGGGTCCTGCTGTCGGGCATCTTCTTTGCTGGAAAAATCGCGCAGGTGTTCCGTGTCACGTCCAAATTGTCAAAAGACGGACGCGCCCGCACCTATACGGTCGAGGGGCAGTTGTTCTTTGCCTCATCCCCTGATTTCACCGCCGCCTTTGATTTCCACGAGGTGCTGGAGCGCGTGGTGATCGACGTCACCCACGCCCATATCTGGGATATTTCATCCATCGCAGCGCTCGACATGGTGGTGGTTAAATTCCGCCGCGAAGGGGCCGAAGTCGAGATTATCGGGATGAATGAAGCCAGCGAAACCATCGTGGATAAGTTGGCAATCCATGATAAACCTGATGCAATTGAACGATTGATGGGGCACTGAATATGTCGAAAATTATCGCACTGGTCGACGGGTCGATCTATTCCCAAAGCGTCTGTGACCACGCCGCTTGGGTGGCCACGCGCAAGGGATCTTCTGTCGAGGTGATCCATATTCTGGGCCGTAACGAGGCCGCACAATCCGACCTGTCGGGCAACATCGGCCTTGGCGCACGCTCCAAATTGATGGACGAGCTGGCCGAACTGGACGCCCAAAGCGCACGCCTTGCCCAAAAGCGTGGGCGTGCCATTCTGGAAGACGCGGAAAGCCGCCTGATTGATGCCGGGGTGACCGATGTCACCACCCGCCTGCGCAACGGCGATCTGGTCGAGGAATTGAGCGCCGCCGAGGTCGACGCCGATCTGGTGATCATCGGCAAACGCGGCGAGGCGGCTGATTTTGCCAAGCAACATCTGGGCAGCAATCTGGAACGGGTTGTGCGTTCGTGCAAGAAACCGATTTTGGTAGCGTCGCGGGAATTCCAGCCTGTTAAACAGTTCATGATTGCCTTTGACGGCGGCAAATCAGCAATCAAAGCGGTGGAGCATATCAAGCAGAGCAAAGTCTTTGCCGGATTGAAATGTAAACTGCTGACCGTGGGCGATAAGCCCGAGACCAAACGCGCCCTTGAGGGTGCCGCGGCGCTGCTACGCGAGGCGGGCTACGAGGTGGAGGTCGAGATTGCGCAGGGGCAAGCCGAACAGGTGATCTGCGACACCTCGAATGACGAGGACATCGACGTGCTGGTGATGGGTGCCTACGGGCATTCCCGCATCCGCAACCTGATCATCGGCTCGACCACCACGGCGATGGTGCAAAGCTGCCATGTGCCGGTTTTGTTGTTCAGGTAGGGGAGAGCCCCCGCCTAAACAGCCCCCTACTTCTTAGCAATTTGGTGATAGATCGGAAATAGCAATAAATTTCGACACATCTGCGATCCCAGTATTTACATCAGAAACTCTTAACTCAGTTATATCTTCGGACTCGTTGTCATTGTGCCTTATGGGATACCACTCACCGAGCTTTTCAATATAGGCTATAACATTGGTGTGTTTGGCGTTGTGGTGGTACGAGACCATCAACGGCCCAATGTTTTCTTTTAAACTATAAGAAATGTATTTAGCCAAGAAAGCTACGATTTTTTCAGATACCGCGGTTCGCCATTCTGGGCCTTTAAAGGCGTCAAGAATAGAAGCCTGTTGCTGGACTAACAGATAGTATTCATCACATTTGTAATACACGAAGAATGGTGCGCCTTCTCGCATCTTCACCATTATCTCAAACACTGCCCCATCCAGATGATTTTTCCCTTTATCCGCCAAACTATCGGATGTCATGAGAATTTTGCCAGATCGCATAATAAGAAGGACTTCAGCGGGAAACTCTAGGTCGGTAATTATACTGGATGGGCGCGTTGGCTTAAACTTTTTAAACATAATGTGCATCTTTCAGTCTGATTTTGGTTTTGTTATGTTTCATTTTTTGGATTGGCTACACAGCTTGTTTTGGTGTTGCAAACGGACAAGACAAAGGCAACACAGCCAATAAGCGTGTCTAGTGATGGCTACGATTTGAACGAGAACATCAGCTTCTTTCAACTATTATTGATGGCTTTGTTAATCCTATTCGGAATAATTGAGATACGGCTCCGTCTAAACTTTTGAAAACCCTTGGTTCATAGGGGTTTCTTGAGCTACATAAAGTCAAATTTTGACCATTCCACTCGGCGCATAAGCCGTGAAATTCAACTACATAGTTACCCTTTTCACCTACAATCCTAGCCGTACTAATCATCTTTTTTTCCACCCTCAATCTAGCTGTAGATTCAAGAATGCAAATGCCGCCATCTATGCCTGAAATCACAACAACCTCCATTACGATATCCACTATCGTAACAATAATAATTATTGCGGCATAAGTCAATATAGTGTTAAATAATATTTAGCCCTGTTTCAGTGCAGGCAGGTGTTGCTTGTAAAAAACACAACCACCACAAAGCAGGCCCGTCATTTTGCAAAAATGGCAGCGCCCGACCTCCCCATGGAGGGCGCTTCTGCTACGCTGCATTTAGCTAGGGCTTGTTGAGATTCACCGTGAATTAATGATTGCTGCCGACATATAGATCATTGAGGCGTAGCTTTGATCGGTTTTGCAGGATCGCATGGCTATGCGCTTGAATT
>Ga0190303_1000275_pt1 | contig 21050 bp, 24 predicted proteins | sample 48700701_MG_FD_161672 | JGI IMG/M metagenome (GOLD analysis project Ga0190303, IMG submission 161672) | Hydrothermal vent sediment bacterial communities from Southern Trench, Guaymas Basin, Mexico - 4870-07-0-1_MG | ecosystem: Environmental > Aquatic > Marine > Hydrothermal vents > Sediment ... | reverse complement strand
AAAGTCAAGAAACTTTTCTCTATCAAAAAACCTTTCCACCATTTTAAAACCTACGCCAAAAAGTTAACTGGCTTTTTGTTTAAAAAATCAGAAATATTATCGATTAAAACATTTTTATTCCAATTTTTGAGTAAAACTTATCATAAGAAAGAATGCCATCAAGTTTGTAAAATTTAATCACCGCTACATTTAAACAATCTATCCAGGAAGTTTTTTTCTTATTTTGAGCTAGAAAAATCTTATCAGTAAGATTAATAATTTCTCTGTTTAAAGGAAGCTCTGTTAGTTTTTTCCTTGCTATTTTTAAAAACTTTTTAGCAGCTTTTTGAGAAACTTTGTAAGATAAAACGGTAGCTGTCTCTGGAATAGTGAAAGGAGTAAGGAAGGTTATTGCTCATAGAGAAAAAATCTATCTTTTCAGATAAATCTTTTGGTCCTCCTTTTATTTTTAATTCCGCCAAATCTAGAAGCTTACTCCCTTTTGCTAACTTTTTCTCCTTGATTTGAATTTTTCTTAAAATTTGGTCTAATTCTTTTTTTAGTTTAAGAAGCTTTTGATATTCTTTTTTAGAAAGAATAATTTCACTCATGATAGTTTCATTATATCCTTCCTTTAAAAAGAGTCAATTTAAGCACTTCTCAAACCTTGAAAAAATCAATTTGAGAAAATATAATTTCAAAATCTTTTCAAAAATGACGCCTCAATTTATTTCTCTTTTAAGCACTTTTTCCAATCTTGCTTTAGCGATCAGCAAGCTTATTTTTGGTTTTTTTATTGGAAGCAGCGCCTTAATTGCTGATGGACTCCATTCTGGCTTGGATGTTCTTTCATCTTTTATCACCTTTTTAGGCATCAAAATTGCTCGAAAACCAGTTGATGAAAAACATCCTTATGGCTATTGGAAAGCTGAAAATATCGCCGGACTTTTAGTGGCTTTTCTCCTTTTGCTCACCTCAATTTGGATTTTTTATGAAGCCATCACCAAAATTATTGAAGGAAAACCGCTAAAGTTAAGCTCTTATGCTTTGATTGTTGTGGTGGTTTCGATTGTGGTAAGTGAAATTTTGGCAAGATTAAAATTTTATATCGGAGAAAAATTTAAAAATTTAGCCTTAGTGGCTGATGCTGAACATTCCCGAGCCGATGCCCTTTCCTCAATTGGAGTTTTAATTGGTCTTTTTTTAAGTAAGTATTTTCCTTTAGCTGATGGTTTAATTGCTTTGGGAATTGGAGGTTATCTTTTTGTTGAATCTTTCAAAATTGGAAAAGAAATTACCGAAGCCTTGCTTGATGTTAGGAATTTTGAAGTCGAAGAAAAAATCAAAAAAATTTGTCAGGAAAATCAAATTGAAATTGAATCTTTAAGAACCAGAAGAATCGGACCCTACACTTTAGCTGAAATTAAAATCAATCTTCCGCCCCGTCTTAAAATTGAAAAAGTTCAAGAAATTACTACCTCTTTAGAAAAGAAACTTTTGAAAAATATTCCTGAACTAAAAGAAGTTATCATCTCCATCACTCCTTATGATGCCGAAAAAACTATCCTTCTTCCAAATTTTGGAGGAAGAATTGAAAGATGCCGAGGTTTTGAAAAAATCGGACCAGAAAAATTAGGAGAAAGAATTGTCATTCCTTTAGAAAAAGAACATCGCGCCCCTTGCTTTGGAGCTTCAAAATATCTTATAATTGATCTTAAAGATGGAAAAATTTTAAGAAAAGAAATTTTAAAAAATCCTTATTTTGAAAGTGGCACACCTCATGGCTCTCGATTTGTCCGAGCTATCCGAGCTGACAAAGTGATCGTTTCCAGTATCGGTCCTTCGGCTAAAAGAAGAATAGAAAATCTTGGCATTGAAGTAGAAATCGTCCCTCAAGATAAAACTTTAGAAGAAATTATCTCTGAACTTACTTTTTCAAAACCAAAATGATGAGAAAAATTTTTATTTTCTTTCTAGCCATTTCCCTTCTTTTTCTTTTCTCTCAAAAAGCTTTCTCTCAAAAAGACCATTTTTGCGCTCTTTATTTCACTTTCATTGGTTGTCCTAACTGCGCCGTTACTGACCCAATTGTCCTTGAAAAATGGACCTCAAAATATCCAAATCTGGTAATCATTGAATATGGCTGGAAGGCTGGTGATTGGGATCATCCCAATTCTCAATTTTTTGGAAAATATGCCAAAGCCTATCAAACCCCGGCCGCGGTTCCCCAGCTTGTTTTTGATAAATCAAACATCAAACTAGGGCGAATTGAAGTGCCAAAAGGAGAAGAAGTAATTAAAAACCAAACTTCAAACCCTTGCCCTTTAATTGAAAAATCAATCTCTTTTGAAAATCTTGATTTAAATCAGCTTCCGGCTTTTCCTAAAATTTGGGCAAATCAAAGAGTTTTAATTAAATTAAACGAAAATGAATGGCTTTTTGAATGGAATGGAGAAGATCCGCCAAAAACTATTGGAAAAGAAAAATTAACCTCAGAAGATTTAAAAGAACTTCTTTTCACTCAAAATCTTTTTCAAAAACTAGAAAATAAAATTTTTGACATTGTTCCACCTCAAAAAGTTGAATTTTCAGGAAGCGCTTTCCCAGAAGGCTCTGGATTTATACCTTATGCCCAATTTGAGCACGCTATTAAAATTAAAGTTTCTCAAGCTCCTCCTCCAGTTCAAGAAAAAGAAAAACCAAAACCAGAAGAAAAGCCCCAAAAACCAGAAAAAGAAACTATTACTCTTCCTTTAATTGGAAAAATAAATCCTCAAAATTTCTCTTTACCATTTTTAACCTTTCTTTTAGCTTTAGCTGATGGTTTTAATCCTTGCGCCTTTTTTGTTTTAACTTTTCTTCTTTCTTCTTTAATTGGTCTTGCCGGTGCTAGAAAAAAAATTCTTTTGGTAGGAGGAATTTTTATCTTTTTCTCAGCTCTCTTTTATTTCCTTTTCATGGCAGTTCTTTTCAATGTCTTTCAACTGGGCAAAAAAATCACCTTTTTGACTCTTTTTGCCGGCTTGGTGGCAATTTTAGCTGGTTTAATTAACATCAAAGACTACTTTTATTTCCAAAAAGGCATCTCTTTAACCCTGCCCAAAAGCCAAAGAGAAAAATTTTTTGAAAAAGTTAAAAAATTAAGCCTTTCAGAATCAACCTGGGCTTTAATTCTTTCAACCAGTGTTATTGCTTCTACTGTTAATCTCTATGAACTTTTATGCACCTTTGGCTTTCCAATGATTTATACCCGAATTTTAAGCCTTAAAAACCTCTCTCCTTTAACTTATTACCTTTATCTTATCTTCTACAATCTCATCTATGTCCTTCCTTTAGTTTTCATTGTCATTATCTTTGCTCTCACTTTAGGAAGAAAAACTTTTTCTCAAATCTGGGTCAGAAGATTTAAACTTGTTTCCGGTCTAATGATTCTCTTTTTAGGACTTACTTTAATTTTTAAACCTGCCCTTTTAGAAAACGCCCTCACTGCTTTTTCTCTTCTTCTTTTTGCTTTTATTCTTTCCTTAATCATCATCCTCTTTCACTCTTTCCTCAAAAAACCTTCTCAATCTTGACAACTTTTAAATTTTCCATTATAATTTAAGTGGCACATAAAAAAGAAAAAAATAAGGAAAGGAGGTGAAAAGATGAGAAAAAATTTGTTTTTGTGGTTTTTGATTTTTTCCATTTCGTTTTCGTTTTGTTTAAATTTTTGGAGTTATTCTTACGGTTTTCTTAGTGAAATCCTTGATTTTCAAGCGATAAAATTCAGTCAAATTAAGAAAAAAATCAATATCCTTGAGGTGAGAAATATAAACAAAGAAAAACTGGAATATGTGAAGAGAAATTTCGCTCCTTGGCAAAGACTTATTCTAATAAATGAACTTAATGAAGTCGTTGAAGTTGAAATTTTCTTTGAAACTCGCAACGATTTTTTCACTCCCCCTGTAAGAAAATCTTTCTTGTTGAAGAAAATAACTTTGAAACCTTATGAAATCCTGATACTTCTATTCCCCATCAATCGGTGGGGAATAGAAGAAAGATATGGGGTTCATGGGAGATTTTTCATCTTCGCTCGCAGTTATCAAAGAACTGCGAGCGGAGTGTTTTGGAGTGGAGAGATGAAGAAAAAACTTGATCTTTCCTACAGGCATTATAGAAGCATTAAGTTTAAACTTGAAGATAAAAAAATTAAATTGAAAGGAAACGAAATTAGCTTCACGAAATGGAATATGCGTCCGATGCGTCCGAAGAGATATAGAAGAAATTTTTCCCCAATTAAAATTAAATTTGAAAGGAGGTGGTAAGATGAAAAGAGTAGTAAGTATTTTATTGGTTCTCTCAATATTATTTTCATCAAATGTAGCGTACGGAAAAAGATATAAATACTCCCATGAGTACAAATATTATAAATACGAGAGCTTCCGCCCCCTCATCTGGGCGGGGGCGGTGTATGTGGGAGTAATGGCATTGAAAGAAATAGTATTCATCCCTCAAGAGATAGAAATGAAAAAGCAAGAAATTCGGTTAAAGAAAGAATTAATCAATCTTGAAATTGAGATAAAAAAGAAAGAAATTGAATTTTTATACTCTCCTCCCCGAGGATGGAAATCTACTCCGCGAGGAAAGAAATTTCTGAAAGAACTCTCCGAACAATATTTCTTCTTTGAAGAATAAAACAAAAGAGGCCCAAATGGGCCTCTTTTTTCTATTCGAATAAAACTCGTTTGGAAACTTGCACGATTATTTTTTTAGGAACATCGTCTGAATTCTCAAAATCCCGAACAACTATTTTTTCTTTTAATTCTTCTCTTGACACTTCATAACGAACGTTATCTATAAAAATTTCATATCCAAGAGTTTTTTCCCAAATCCAGCTATAGTTAGGAAGAAAAACTAATCTCACTTTCTCTTTGGGGCGAACTTCAATGATTTTTCTTTGATCAAAATATATCATTTTCGGAATCAAAATCTCTCGCGGAATTACAGCTTTTCTCGGAGGTAAAACTTTTCTTTCTTTCTTTTTTAACACTCTTTCTCTTTCAAAAGCAAGAATTTTCTCTTCTTTTTTCTTTCTCTCAACAAATTCAAAATAATTCTCTTTTGCTGGACGCCAACCTTTCTTGTAAGCCTTTACGGAAATAACACTCAATCCTAAATGAAGAACTACAAAAAAAACTGCAAGAACTTTAAACGTCGAAGGAGAGTAAGTCCCAGGAAGATTAAACCAGACTATCATCCACACTAAAAATCCTAAAACCGAAGAATAAACAATCATCTCATACTTCCACCATTTTATCCCGAGCGCTAGCAGTATCAAAATTACCGAAATCAAAACTCCTAAAAAAATCATCACCATCTCGACCCCTATTTTCACCGCTCGAAGTCCTGGATCTTCCTCTTTTTCACCTCTCCTAGTAATTCTAATCAATTCTACTGCACTTCTGAAAGTCGCTACAGCAAGAAAACCACTAAAAATTATAGAAAGATATGAAGGTAACTCTTTGATTTCCGCTTTTAAAAGTTTTAAAAGATCAAAATAAAAATCTCCAATTCCACCATAGATAATTAAAAAACTTGTCATAAAAACAATAGCATCTCTTATCACTTCTCCTAGCTTTTTCTCACATACCCGGGCGGTACTCAATTCGTACCACCCGGAGAAAACAAGAGTAGCTAAACCAAATATTTCTCGAATCATTATTATTCACCTCCTTTCTCCTTTTCTTTTTCCTCTTCTTTTTCTCTTTTCTTCTCTAAGTGAGAAAGTACCTTTTCTACTATCCTACCTATCCCGTCAGCAAGATAAATCAGATTTGGAGAAATTTTGGTCTTCTGAGAAAAACTCGAAATGATGTCTCCTTCTAAACTCTTCACCTTTGCTTCAGCTTCTTTTATTCTTTCCTCCGCCTCCATTACCTCTTTGGCAAGTCTTGCTTTTGTTAACTCTGCCGGTGGTTTTAAATTCAACACTCGAATCTCACACCCTACCCCGAACTCCTCACCTAAATCATGATCGACCCAAATTGAGGTCCCGAAAGAAATCAAAGCCAGAAGACTCTGAGGAAAAGAAAGTTCTTTCTTTCTCACGCTCCATTTAGCGTCACATTCTTTTTGTCCTTCCTGCTCCTTTTTCTCTTCCCCACAGTAGGAAGGAAAACTTCCTTCCTTTTCTGCTGTCAATACTCTTCCGCAGCGAGGACAAATAAGAGTGAATCCTTTCGGAATGATATCTTTCTCTAAATCGTCTATAGTTACTTTTGAAATAAGTCGTTCTAAGTGGGCTTTGGTAAAATTATCCACCAATTCTTTAATTTTTTCCATCACTTCCTCTTTCTTTTCTCCTGAAATTTTTATTGCTGCTAAAACTGCTCTCCTTTTTCCTTTTTCTTCACCTTCTTCCTCTTTTTTTCCTTTAAACTCATCTTCAGTTGCTTCTAAAGCATCAATCCAGTAAGTCCGTTGGATAGAAAGAGTCACCGTTTGTCCTTCTTTAGTAAGTGCCTTAATTGAAGTAGGTTCTTCCACGATAGGTCTACAATCATGAACTCTAAAAACCTCGTGAATGAACGGAATCATCATAGTTAGTCCTGGCTTCCTAGCATCTAACTCTCCCGTGAGTTTATTCCTCAATACGAAAACATGCCTAGGTGGAATAATTTTTACACTTGCCACTACTCCTCCCAAGATCAATCCTCCTATTATTACAATTAAAACTTTCCATTCAAAACTCCAAGAAAAAAATTTTAGATAAATAGTTCCTACTACAAGAATAATTACTAAAAGTACTGAAACCCCTTTAAGAATCTTTTTTTTCTTCTCTTCCATTTTTTTCACCCCCTTTTCAATTTTTTAAGTTCTTTTTTAAAAATACAACTTTTTTAAAGGGCTGTCAAGGTTTTTTGGAAAGAAAAAATTTTTTATAATTTCAAGCGATGGAGCAGTTTTCGGTTTTGGCAATTGTTTTAAAAAGAAGGCTTCAAAATGAAGCCGATGGGAAAGTTTCTCTTTTTTCAAAAGAGTTTGGAAGATTAGAAGTTCTCTCAAAAGGGCTTTTTAAAATTACTTCAAAATTTTCTGGAATTTTACTTGAAGGAAATTTAATTGAAGCTGATTTGATTTATAAAAAAAACTATAAAATTTTTAGCGCTCTTTTGAAAAAAGATTTTTTAGAAAAACTCAACTTTTCAAAAAAATTTTTAGCTTTAAAAGGAATTGAAATTTTTGAAAAATCAGTTACCTTTCCAGAAAAAGATCTTAATCTCTGGAATCTTCTCTATGGCTATCTTTATTTTCTTTCTTCAAATAAAAAACCTTCTTTAGATTTTTTAGCTTTTCTTTATTTTCAATTAAAACTTTTAAAAATTTTAGGCTATCTTCCTCCATTTGAATTTTTCTCATCTTTCACTTCTTCTTCTCAAAATTTTTTAAAAGAAATTTATTCAGAAAAAAATTTCAAACAAATTATCAGCAAAAAACTTACTTTTAATTTCAAAGAGTATCCAAAAATCCAAAAAAAACTTGACCTTTATTTTAAAGAGGAAATTTTCCCTCAACTTTCCTCTTTTTTCACCACTTAACTGCTATATAGTAGTTAAGTAAAAGATTTGCTTGACGAAAAAAACTTTAAAAATAAAATCTTCAAAAGTATGAAGGAATTTCAAAATTTTGAAAGTGAAGAAAAAAGATTTTTAAAAAACCTTTTTAAAAGAATTTTTTCAAAAGTTTTAAAAGTTTCTCTTTTGCTTCTTCTTTTTTTAGGTATCGGTTTGATAATTTATTTGGTTTATTTCAGAACCAATAAAATTGAAATTTTGGTAGAAACTCCTCCAGAAGTTCTTGCCGGAGAAAAAGTTTCTTTAAAAGCTAAAGTTATCAACAAAAGTTATTTTTCTTTGAAAAATGCTTCTTTGAGTTTGATTTTACCTGAAAAAGCAACTTCAGCTGAATTTGAGGAAGAAAAAACTATCAAAAAAACTTTAGGAGAAATTAAAAAAGGAGAAGAAAAAGAAACAGAATTTTCTTTTCGCCTTTTTGGCTCACCTCATAAAATCCAGATTTTAAAATTGGTTTTAAATTGGGAAAAACCAGGTTTTAAAATTAATTTCAAAAAAGAAAAAAAAGTAGAAATTGAAATTTCAGAGCCAATTGTCAGTCTTGATTTTTTCACTCCCAAAGAAGTTCTTCCCGAAACTGAATTTTCTTTTTCTTTAAAATATCAAAACAACAGTGAAAAATATCTTGAAGATTTAGCTATTAAACTCCTTTTACCTGAAAATCTTAAAATTATTGAAAGCTCCCCTGAAATCAAAGGTAATCTTTTTTTAGTTAAAGAAATCTCTCCTTTTGAAATAGGAAAAATCAATCTTAAAGCAAAATATTCAGCTATCATTAGCGAAAAAAGAGAAATTCCTTTAAAAGCTGAAATTGCTTTTCTAAAAGGAAATAAAAGTATTTTAATTGAAGAAAAAGAAGGAAAAATAAACTTAGTCCCGCCCCCACTTGCTTTAGCCATTGAACCTTCTTTTGATAAAAACAAACCTCTTTCTTTAGGAGAAACTTTACATTTCAAAATTTTCTATCAAAATAACACCCAAATTACCTTAAAAGATTTAGTTCTTAAAACAAAACTTAATTCTCATCTTTTTGATTTTGAAACTTTAGTCAGCGAAGGAGAATTTAATTTAAAAAATAAAGAAATTACCTGGACTGCTTCTTTAAAAGATTCTTTAAAAGCTCTCTCACCTCATCAAAAAGATTTTGTTGAATTTGAAATTGCTTTAAAAAAAGAATTTCTTCCAAGAAGCGAAAAAGATTTCAATCAAATTATTGAAATTGAAAGCGAAATCACTACACCAACAGTGCCTTACTACCTTCAAGCAAAAAAATTAATTTCAAAAGCAAAAATTTCTTTTAAACTTCAAACTAAAACTGAACTTTCTTGTAAAATTCTTTTCTATGATGCCCCATCAAAAATCCTTAACCAAGGTCCTTTTCCTCCAAAAGTTAATCAAACTACTAATTTCACCGTTCATTGGGAAATTACAAATTATTTCAATGATTTAAAAGACGTTGAAGTAAAAACTTTTCTTCCTCAAAATGTAACTTATAGCGGCGTCTTTAAAACCAACACCAACATCGCCCCAATTTACAATGAAAGAACCAAAGAATTTGTTTGGAGATTGGAAAAAATTGAAAAAGGAGCTGGAATTTTAAAAGAAAAACCTTATCTTATCTTTCAAATTGCCTTAACTCCTTCTCCACCTCAAATAGGAAAATTTGCCACTTTATCCAATGAAACTACTCTTTCTGCTACCGATAGTTTTACTTTAACTGAAATCTATTCTGCTTGTAGTAAAATCACCTCTGGCGATCTTTGGAAATATGATCCCCAAATTGCGGCTGGAGAAGGTGAAGTAGAAAGATAATTTTTTAAAAACATGAAAGATGAAGAAAAATTTCAAAAAATTATAAGTTTGGCTAAAAGAAGAGGATTTGTCTGGCCTTCATCAGAAATCTATGGAGGTCTTTCTGGCTTTTATGATTTTGGACCTCTGGGAGTGCTTTTAAAAGAAAACATTAAAAATGAATGGAAAAAAGTAGTTGTCTTTCAAAAAGAAGAAATTGTTTTAATTGATTCTTCAATTATTCTTAACCCAAAAGTTTGGCAAGCCTCTGGACATCAAGAAGAATTTATTGATCTTTTAAGCGAATGTCCAAAATGCAAAAGAAGATTTAAAACTGATGACCTTGAAGAAAATCTTTGCCCTTATTGCAAAGTAGAGCTTCTACCACCTAAAAAATTTAATCCAATGTTTAAAACCTTTGTTGGCTCTTCTGAAAAAACCGCCATTGAAACTTTTTTAAGACCAGAAACAGCTCAAGGGATTTTCATTAACTTTAAAAACGTCATTGAATCTTTTCCTAAAAAACTCCCTTTTGGAATTGCCCAGATTGGAAAAGCTTTCCGCAATGAAATTTCTCCTGGAAATTTTCTTTTTAGAATCAGAGAATTTGAACAAATGGAACTTGAATATTTTGTCAAACCTGAAGAAGCAGAAAAATATCATCAGTTTTGGATTGAAGAAAGATTTAAATGGTATCAAAATCTTGGCATCTCAAAAAACCATCTTAAACTTTACCAAGTTCCAAAAAAAGATCTCGCTCATTATTCTAAAGCCACTACTGAAATTCATTATCTTTTTCCTTTTTCAGGAAAATTTGAAGAAATCGAAGGGATTGCCAATCGAGGTGATTATGATCTTAAAACTCACTCTCAATTTTCAGGTATTGATCTAACTTACTTTGATCCTTTCTCTCAAAAAAGATTCTTTCCTTATGTAATTGAACCTTCATTAGGAATTGAAAGAGTATTTTTAGCCCTTCTTTGTGAATTTTATTGGGAAGATAAAGAAAGAGAAAGAGTAGTTTTAAAATTCCCTCCAAAATTAGCTCCAATAAAAGTAGCAGTATTTCCTCTTCTTTCAAACAAACCACAACTAGTCTCTTTAGCTAAAGAAATTTATCAAAACTTAAAAAAGGAATTTATTTGTGCTTTTGATGATTCTGGAAATATTGGAAAAAGATATTATCGCCAAGATGAAATTGGAACTCCATTTTGTATCACGGTTGATTTTCAAAGTCTAGAAGACGAAACCGTAACTTTAAGGGATCGAGATTCCACTTCTCAAATTAGAATTCATAAAAAAGAGATTATTGAATTTTTAAAAGAAAAACTTAAATAGCTCCTTAAAAACCAAAAAGGAGGGAAAAAATGAAAAAAAGAGGAAAAAGATTTTTTAAAAAACCAGCAATTCTTTTAATTGAAGATGAAAATTATTTAAGAGAAATTTATCTAGACAATCTAAAATTCTGGGGCTATCCAGTAAAAACTTTTCTTCCTTCAGAAAATCTTTTAGAAAAAGTTGCTAAAAATACTAAAATTGTGATTCTTGATTGGGAGCTTAAAAAATGGCGAATTGAAAACTCAAGTTTTATCTTTGAAAGATTAAAAGATAAAAAAATAGTTTTAATTTCAGAAAATCCAGAAAAAATTCCAAAAAATTTTAGAAAAAAAGCTTATGTAGTTATTAAAAAACCAATCAATTTTCCTTATTTAAGAAAAGTTTTAATGAAGTTAACTAAATAATCAAAAAGCCGGAGGAAAACCTCCGGCTTTTTAAACAAAAACTTTAAAAGAGAGGGAGGATCTATTTCTTTTTCTTTCTTGAACCCTTCTTTTTCTTAGATCCTCCCTTCTTTTTCTTTGAACCCTTTTTCTTTGCCATTTTTTCAAACTGACCTTTAAAGAGAGCCGACCAAACTCTCTTTTAATTTTGAAACGAGTTTTTAATCTTCTTTGTTTCCTCTATTTTAAATTATAAAACACATTTTTTAAAAAGAAAATAAAAAATGTGGATAACTTAAATAAAAAACTTGCCCGGAAAGATTCCGGGCAAGTTTTTAAAAGTTTTTAAAAAATTTTTTATCTTCCAAGTTGAGTTTGAAGTGCTCTAATTCTTTCCAAAATTTCTTGAATTCTTTTTTGAATATCACCAACACTTGCCTTGTTTTTAATTCTCTTTCCTATTTCTTTTTTCACTTCCTTCTTTATTTTCTCTTTTTTAGCTTCTTCTTTAATTTTCTTTCCGATTGCTGAAATCTTTTTCTTTAAAATTTCTTTCAAAACAATCACTTTCGGCTGTCTTCGAGAAATATTCTTTATTACCTTGGCTTTAATTAAAATCGGATAAGAACTATCATCAACCACTTTTCCAATAATATTCACTTTATCACCAACTTTAATCCTTGATTTTTCAAAAGGAATTCCTTTAATTCCTCCAAATACCTTCTTTCCTGCTAAAATTCGATAAATTGGATATTTCACTACATAAGCAGAAGAAGCATCAACTTTAAATTCCATTCCCCAAACTTTTACTTTTCCAGATTTGTTATTATAATCAACTTCAGTTACCACTGCCCGAGTTAACTTTACAATTCCTGCCGGAGTAATCAAAAGCGAAGCTCTTACCCCTTTTCCTCGATAAACTTTAGGTAAAACAATTTCTTCCCCACTTAAATCAACCGGAATTTCTTCCATTTCCTCTTCTTCAGTTTCTTCTTCGTTTTCTTCAGAAGCTACAGCTTGGATATTTTGATCTTCCTGTTGAACTTCTTGATCTCCTTGATTTTGAGCTACAACTTCTTGATTAGGTTGAGTTTCATTTTCCTGAGCTAAAATACTACTTCCAAGACTGAAAACAATTAATCCTAAAATCAAACCTAAAACTAAAACTTTCTTTTTCATGGTTTAAATTCATTTTAAATTCCGACCTTTAAATTTTTATTGGCATTAAAATGTAAAGATAACTATCATCTTCAACATCTTTTATTAAAGATGGTTTTGAATCTTTATTAATTCCCAAAAAAACTTTTTCTGATTTTATTGGTTTTAAACCTTCAAGAAGATATTTGTAATTGAAAACAATTTCTTGTGGTTTACCTTCAATTTTTCCTTCAAGATATAAAACATTCTCTCCACTTACTGGATCTTGAGCGATTAGCTCTAAATTTTTTAAAGTGGTGGGAATTTTTAACTTTAAATCATTAATTTTTGAAGAAAAAACCGAAGTTAATTTTATCCCTGAAATTAAATCTTCTCGAGAAACAATTACTTGACTGTCAAAATCTTTAGGAATAATTTCTTGATATTCAGGAAAAGATGCATTAATCAGTCGAGAAATTAAAATAGTGTTTTGAAAATCAAACGCAATTTGATTAGGATCAAAATAAATATCAATAAAAACTAATTCATCAAAAAGATCAATAATTTTTATTAACTCTTGAATGGTTTTTTGAGGAATTAAAAGTTTTACTTCTTCTTCGATTTGGGTTTGATAAAAATTTTTATCCACAATTTTTTGAGCTAACCGAAAACTATCAGTAGCAACAAATCTTAAATCTTCTTTAGTTAAATAAAACAAGACTCCTGAAAGTTCTGGACGAGCGCTACTAGTTGAAGTTGCTCCAATAACAGAATTTAAAGCGTTTTTTAAAACTTGGGCGTCAATTTTTATTGATTTTTCTTTTCCTACTTTTGGAAGTAAAGGAAAATCAGAAGCATCTTGAGAGTTAATTTTAGTTTTAAAATTTTTGCTTTTAATAGTTAATCCTTCTTTTTTGATTTCTACCTCGATTTTTTCTTCAGGAATTAAATTTAAAACATTATTTAAAAGATTTCCTGGAATTGCTACTGGAGAAAAACTTTCTTCAATTTTTAAAGGAAGACAAGAAGTAATTGCAATTTCAAGATCAGTGGCTGATAAAGTTAAAAAATCATTTTCTTTTTTAAAAAGAATATTTTTCAAAATTGGTAAATTTCCTCCACTAGAAGTGGCTCGATTTACTACCGAAACTATCTTTTTAAAGTTTTCTCTTAATAAAGTTAACTTCATCGTAGTTAAAACCTGTGGAAAAGTGGATTTTGTTGAAAATGATTAAAAATATTAGACCAAGTTTTGATTAAATTTTGTTGAAAATTTCTAAAAAATTTGTGGATTTTGTTTTAAAATTTCAACTTTTTAAAGTTTATTAAAAATTTTCCAAAAAGCAACTTAAAAGTTTTCCACAACTTTTCCATTATTTGTAAATTCGACTTTTAATTTGATTAATTTCTTCTTCAAGTGAAGGATTTTTTTGAATTTCTTTTGAAATTTTTTGATAGCCATAAATTACCGTGGTATGATCTCGATGTCCAAGTTTTTCTGCAATGGTTGAATAAGCAAAACCAAGTTCTTCTTTTAAAAGATACATCATAATTTGCCTTGGTTTTACCAGTTCTTTTTTTCGACATCTCGATAAAATTTGATTTGGATCAAGATCATAAAATTCTGCCACACTTTGAAGTACTTCTTTGAATCCAATTGTTTTTTTAGGTTGGAAAATTTTACTTAAAATTTTTTCAACATTTTTCTTAGTTGGTGGAAGTTTTTGATATTTTAAAGAATTTACCACTAAATTAAGTGCTCCTTCTAAATTTCTGATATTATCTTGAATTTTTTTAGCCAAAAGTTCAACAATTTCTTCAGGAAGATAATAATTTCTTTCCTTCATTTTTTGATGTAAAATTGCTACTCTGGTTTCAAATTCAGGTTTACTGATATCAGCAATCATTCCTCCTTCAAATCTTGATTTTAATCTTTCTTCAATTTCAGGAAGAGCTGAAGGTGGTCGATCAGAAGAAATGATAATTTGTTTATTTAACCCATAAAGTTCGTTAAAAGTATGGAAAAATTCCATTTGGGTTGTTTCTTTTCCTGAAATAAATTGGATATCATCAATAATTAAAACATCAACACTGCGATATTTTTCTCTGAAATTTTTTGTATCTTTAAATCGAATTGCTTCAATAACTTCATTGGTAAATTTTTCTGAACTGAGATATTTTATTTTTTTATCTTTAAATCTTTTTTTAATTGCATTTCCGGTAGCTTGAATTAAATGAGTTTTTCCTAAACCAACTCCACCATAAATAAATAGAGGGTTATACCTTACTCCTGGTGCTTCCGCTACCGCTAGCGAAGCTGCGACGGCTAATTCATTTGAAGGTCCAACTACAAAATTTTCAAATTGATAACGAGAGTTAAGTCCGGTTTCAAGATCAATTTTTACTTCAGGAAAAGAAAGTTGAAAATCTTTTAATTCAACTTCTTTTTCTTTAAAAACTGGATGAGTGAGATTAGAGTCAATAACATATTCAATTGTTTTTATAGTCGGAATTAAATTTCTTAGTGATTTTAAAATCAATTTGTGATATTTATTTTCAATCCATTCTTTAGCAAAATTAGAAGAGACCGCAATAATAGCAATTCCTTGGTTAATCTCTTTAAGGTTGGAATTTTTGAGCCAGGTTTGAAAGTTGGCTTTTGAAATTTGAAGTTGAAGTTCAGAGAGGACTTTTTGCCAGAGGGATTCAAGATTCATAATTTGATTTTAATGAAAAATTATGGAAAATTTAAACGAAGGAAATTTTTCTAAAATTTTTTCAATCTCTTTTTCTTTTAGTTTTAAAAAATGAAACACGGCTGGATTTTTACAACAAAGCTTGAGATGATTTCCAAAAATTTTTATTTCCACCTGGCTTTCAATTTTTTGATTTTTTAAATAGCTTTCAATTTCTTTTTTTAAAGCTGCCCTGGGATAGAAATCTTTTTTTCTAATAAGAGCTCCAACTTTTTCAAGCATTATTTGATTATAGGAGAAAGTCAAAAATTTTTTCAATATTGACAAATTGATAAATTGTTGAAAAACTGTGGAAAAGTTGAAAAAGTTCTTGAAAAAACTCTTTAAAATTGCTATATTTTATCGATGTCTAAATATCCAACTTATCGACCAAAAAAGAAAAAAAGAAAAAGAAAGCACGGATTTTTGAAAAGATCTCGAACTAAGGCTGGAAGAAAAATTCTTAAGCGACGCCGAAAGAAAGGAAGACATCGCTTAACGGTTTAAATTTTTTATGCTTCCTAAAAAATATCGATTAAGGAAAAGAAAGGAAATTGAAAAGGTTTTAAAAGAAGGCAAATCAAAAAAATTAAATTTCGTTTTAGTAAAGTTTTTAAAAAACAATCTTGAAAATTCTCGTTTTTGTATTTTAGTTTCTCGAAAAGTTGCTTCAAAAGCCACTAAAAGAAATAAAATCAAACGTCTTTTAAGAGAAGTTATTCGAAAAGAAATTCTTCCTAATTTAAAAGAAAATTGTGATTATCTTATTTTTGCTAGACCTCAAATTTTAGGGAAAGATTATTGGGAAATTAAAAAAGATTTAGAAAAATTAATTTAAACTTATGTTTCATCATCTTTTTGTTCAACCAATTTTTAATCTTTTGATTTTTATTTATAATCTTTTGCCGATAAAAGATCTTGGAATTGCTAGTATTATTTTAGTGCTTTTAATTAGAATCATCCTTTTTCCTTTTTTTAAAACATCTTTTTTTACTCAAAGAAAAATTGCTGAACTTTCTCCTCAAATTAAAGAGATTCAGCAAAAATATAAAAAAGATCTAAAAAAACAAGCCGAAGAAATCCAAAAGCTTTATAAAAAACATAAAATCAACCCTTTTTCTTCTTTTCTTTTATTTTTGATTCAAGTTCCGATTTTAATTGCTTTATATAGAGTTTTTCTTTCCGGTTTTTCCGAGGAAATTTTCCAAAAAAACCTTTATTCTTTCATTGAAAAACCAGAAGAAGTTCATACTCTGTTTTTAGGATTTTTAAACCTTTCTCAAAAAAATTATCTTTTTGCTTTATTTGTTGCTTTAGTTCAATTCCTCCAATCAAAATTAACTTCAAAAAATACTTTTAAAGAAAAAAACTTTGCTTCTGAAAAAGAGAAAAAAATTTTTGAAATTACCCAAAAAGTTCAAAAACAAATGATCTTTTTTATGCCCCTTTTTACTTTTTTCATTCTTTCAAGACTTCCTTCAATTATTGCTCTTTATTGGCTTACTACAAACCTTTTTTCTTTTTTAGAGTATTTTCTAGCTAAAAAAATTTATGAAAAAAGAAACTATCTTGAAAGTTGAAAATTTAACTGTAAAAGATCCAGAAACTAAAAAAATTCTTTTAAAAAACATTAACTTTTCAGTGAAAAAAAACTCAATTCATCTTCTTTTAGGAAAAAATGGCTCTGGAAAAACAACCCTAGCTTTGGCAATTTTTGGTTTAAAAAATTTTTTAATTGAAGGAAAAATTTATTTTCAAGGAAAGCTTTTGAATAATCTTTTGCCCGAAAAAAGAGCCAAACTTGGATTGGGAATGGTTTTTCAAAATCTTTGCTTTTTTGAAGGTATTACTTTAAAAGAATATTTTTCTATTTTTAAAAAATCAGAAAAAGAAATTTTAAAAGCCATGAAACTGGTGGGACTTCCTTCAAATTTTCTCGAGCGAACTCTTGATGCTAAATTAAGCGCTGGAGAAAGAAAAAAAATTGAAATTGTTTCAGTGATTTTACAAAAACCAAAATTAATCATTTTAGATGAAGCTGAAGCCGGTCTTGATCTTCCAAGCTATTGGGCTTTTCTAGATTTAGTTTTAAAGATAAAAGAGAAAACTAAAGCCACCATTATTTTCATCACTCATCGGACCAGTGCTTGGAAAATTAGTCAAGAGGCAACTTTAATTGATAACGGAAAGATTATTTATTCTGGTAAAGTAAAAGAAGCGATCAAAAAATATTTTGAGCTCCAAAAGATAAAACCCACTTGCCCAAAATTAATTTCATGAAAGAATTTATTGAAAATTTAAAAAAATGTTTTTCCAAAAAAGCTTTGCCTCAAAAGTTTGAGTATTGTTTTCTTTCACCACAAAAAGCTTTTTTTTCAAAAAAATTAAAACTTGAAATAAAAAAAGAAAAAGATAAAAATCATCTTAAGCTAATTTTTCCAGAAAATTTTAAAACTCAGATTCCTTTAATTTTTTGCTTTGGGATTTTTAAAAAAGAAGGCAATCTTTTAGTTTTTCCTGAAATTGTTCTCAAAAAAAATTCTTCTTTGAAAATTCTTTCTTTCTGTCTTTTTCCTCAAGCTAAAAAAGTTTTTCATCAGATGAAAGGGAAAGTTGTTCTTGAAAAAAACGCTGAGCTGATTTTTGAAGAAAAACATTTTCATGGAAATTTTTCCGGAAGCTCTTTAGAAGTTTCTTACGAGTTTTTTTGTCAAGAAAATTCAAAATTGATTTCAAATTTTTCTTTAAATCAGGGCACTTCAGGAAAAATGAATTTAAGTTATGGAATCTTTCAGCTTTCCAATTCATTTTCTGAAAGTGAAATAAAAGTTTTAGCTAATCATCCAAACGATCAAATTGAGATTGAAGAAAAAGTTTTTTTACTTAAAGAAAAATCAAAAACCTCTTTAAAACTTCGAGGCGTTGCCAAAAATAAAGGTTCAATTAAATTAATTGGAGAAATTGAAGCCAAAGCCGCTTTTTGTTTTGGTCATTTAGATTGTAAAGAGATAATTTGCGATCCAGATTCTCAGATAATTTCCATTCCTAAATTAAAAGTTTCTCATCCTTTATCTTCTTTAACCCATGAAGCTTCAATTGGAAAAATAAATCCTGATCAAATTGCTCTTCTTCAGGCAAAAGGACTTTCAGAAAAAGAGGCAATTGAATTTATTTTGAAAGGATTTTTAAAATAAAAAGATGAGCTCTGGTTTTCTTTTTATTGATAAACCAAAAGGAATGACTTCTTTTGATGTAGTGGAATTTTTGCGGAAAATTACTGGGATTAAAAAAATTGGTCATGCTGGAACTTTAGATCCTTCAGCCACCGGGCTTTTAATTGTTGGCATTGGAAGAGAAGCGACCAAGCTTTTGGGAAATTTTTTAAAAAAAGAAAAAACCTATCAAGCTGAAATTGAATTTGGAAAAATCACTGATACTTGGGATTCTGAAGGAAAGATAATCTTTGAGAAAAAAGATCTTAAGCCAATTTCAAGAGAAAAAATAGAAGAAGTTTTAATGGGATTTGTTGGAGAAATTGAGCAAATTCCACCAAAATTTTCAGCTAAGAAAATAAAAGGAAAAAAAGCTTATGAACTGGCGCGCAAAGGAGAGGAAGTAAAACTTCCTTCTCAAAAAGTAAAAATTTTTTATATCAAGATTTTAAAATATCATTGGCCTTTTCTTAAGATTGAGACCAAAGTTTCTTCTGGTTGTTATATTCGCTCTTTAGCTTATGAAATTGGAGAAAAACTTGGCTGTGGCGCTTATTTAAAAAATTTGAGACGAATTGAAATTGGAAAAGTCAGTTTAAAAGAAAGTGTTGCTTTGAAAGATCTTAACTCTTCTAATTGGCAAAGATTTTTAATTTCTCCAAAGGAAATCGAAAAATATTTTTGACTTCTTGATTTTTGGACAAAAATTAATTTAATTTTTTAAAAAGCCCGGGTGGCGGAATTGGCAGACGCGGTGGTCTCAAAAACCACTGGGCTTGGTCCCGTGGGAGTTCGAATCTCCCCCCGGGCAGAAAATTTTTTAAAGCTTTTTTACAATCCTGCTTGAGGTAAAACTTGAATTTCTGAAGCTACTACTTCATTTGTTTCTTTAATATTTTCTCGAGACACTACTGAAACATAATCTCCAATTTGAATATCATCCAAAGTTAAAGAAATTCTTTGAGCTGGTCTTCTTGGGCCAGCAGGCATTTTTCCTGGAGAAGGCAAAGAAGAAGCTTCGATTTTAAAAATCTCTGTTTTTTCATCAACTTTCACTTTCACTTTTACTTTTTCCATATCCTTTCCTCCAGGTAAAGGAAATCGACTTACTCGAATTTCAGTTTCTACTACGAGGAAATTTTTCCCTTTCTCAACTACTTTTCCAATAAATTCACGAATCTCTTTTGGAAGAGGAGGATAGAAGGTTTCTAATTGTTCTTTTAGGGTTTCAATTTCTTTTTTAGCTTCGCTAAGTTCTTTTGAGGTTTCAGCTTTTTCTGGTGCTTGCTTTTTTTGATAAATTTTCCCAATCCAAAAACCAGCCGAAAAAGAAATAATGATTACTCCAACAAGAATAGGGATTAAAATTTCTTTTTTCATAAAAAATCAAACCCCTTTCGACCTTTAAATTTTAGAAAATTTTATCAGCCAAAAAATAAAAAATCAAATTTAAACTTGATTTTTTCAAAATTTTTGTTATTTTTTTAGCGGAAATTTAAAAAAGGAGGTGGAAATGGAAGAAAGAGAGATTGAAAAAGCACTCTATGAGATTTTTGAATTTTTCTTTTCCAAATCTGTTGAAGATTCTTCTAAGGTTATAATGATCAATCCTCATTTAATCGTTGAGCAAGCCATAAAATTGCTGAAAGTAGAAGTTCCTTATTCTAAAGCTCAAGAAATTTTTGCAAAATTCTGTAAAGAGAAAGGAATCCATTGAAAATCTTTTTAGCGGTGGCAAAAAGCCACCGCTTTTTTAATTTTTCCTCTTGATATTTTAAAAAATTTTCACTAAGATTTGAGAAGGTTCTAAAATGAGAGAAGAAGAAAGATTTCAAAAATTAGAAGAAGAAGTTTCTTTTAAGTTTTCAAAAAGTTCCAAAGCAAAAGGTTCAAGTTTGGAGGCAAGGCGGGTTAAGGTTACCTTAAAATGGAAAGTTTTAGATTCAAAACTTTTTGATGAAGATGAGAAAAAGAAGATCATTAACTATTTTCAAACTCATGCCGCCGATAAAATTGATAAGGAAGGTGAGATTATCATTTATTCCGAAAGGACCGGATCTCAAAAATTAAATCGTCAGTATGCTTTTGAAAAATTAAAACGATTGATTAAAGAAGCTTTAAAACCCCTAAAAACTCGCCAGCCGATTCAGGTTTCTCCAAAATGGCATGAAGCGCGGATTAAAGAGAAAAAAATTGTTTCTGAAAAAAAGCGTCTTCGAAAAAAGATTAACCAGGAGGATTTAGAAAGAGAACTTTAAGTTTACCCATTTTCATTATTAAAACCTCCAAGACCCTTTCAAGGGTCTTTTTTGATCATTAAACTTACCTTAAAATTGTGAAAAAAATGTGGAAAACTGGGGATAAAATCCCTGAAATTAGCCAAGTTATCCACAGTTAGCTTTGGAATAAGGGGCTTGACAAAAGTGGCAAAAAATGGGCAAAAACTGGCAAAAAACTGGCAAAATCCGGCAAAAAACTGGCAAAAAGTGGCAAAAAAAGTGGCAAAAACTGGCAAACGAAAAAGCCTTATTTTACAAGGCTTTTTCGAAAAAGTGGCAAAAAGTGGCAAAGAATCTGGCAAAAAGTGGCAAAAAAACTGGCAAAATTTTGCCACTTTTTTGCCACATTTTGCCACATTTTTGCCACTTTTTTGCCAGTTTTTTCGAGAGTTTCAAAAAAGCCTTATTTTACTTAGCTTTTTTGATCGCTTTTTAGCAATACAACAAAAATTGTATTTTGTCAAGAGTAAAAGATGGAGTATTAGATTCGCCAAAAATGTCACGCGCGTGACACTTTTCCCGAATCTCACCCCTTAGATTCGCCAAAAATGTCACGCGCGTGACACTTTTCCCGAATCTC
>Ga0190303_1000274_pt1 | contig 21060 bp, 21 predicted proteins | sample 48700701_MG_FD_161672 | JGI IMG/M metagenome (GOLD analysis project Ga0190303, IMG submission 161672) | Hydrothermal vent sediment bacterial communities from Southern Trench, Guaymas Basin, Mexico - 4870-07-0-1_MG | ecosystem: Environmental > Aquatic > Marine > Hydrothermal vents > Sediment ... | reverse complement strand
TCCTGCTCCAATAGGTCCAAGGTTTATCCATATGGTCGGAGCCAGGATGTTTGGCAGAGGATGATGAAGAATAAAACGATACATTGTTATAGCCAACAGGGCAAGATAAATAAAAAAGCCAGAACCCCATCCAAAATAGTTGAAAAATATAACAAACTCTCGCACCATTCCTGAAGCATGTGGAATAATTAAACTTCCTGCAATAGGAATTACAATTAACCCTACGGGTGGAATAAACCATGCAGGATTTATGTGGTCAAGTTTAACATGCTCACCTTTGAACATTACATATGGCGTAAGTATGCCAAAGAAAATTGTAGCAAGTGCTCCTATAAACCAAAAAATCTCCCCTATCTGTATATTTTTACCGATTACAATGAAATCCGCTGCTAAAACAAGCATAGCTATTGCTATCGTGGCATAGAAATTTGAGATTACAGGATGCTCCAAATCATTCAATGCTTCTTTTTTAAAGAGTATCCACCTAAGAATCCATGGGACCAGTAAAACAAAGAAGAGAACAATATTGAGATAGAACAGAAAATAAGCCAGATTTTTCAAAAAAGGTATGTATTCAGAGTAAAATAAACTGGTCATGGCCAGTATTCCTGTTCCCATGACACTCGCAAACCAGGATGGTGCAAAGTTCTTGATGATCTGGCATTTACATTCTATATCTTTCAGCATACTTGCTCAATGATAGATTTTGGATTATATTTTTCCGAACGCTAACCTATTTTGAGTTTAAAGATTTCACTGTGTCTTTTATCTTCTCAGTTGGTTTATTTTATGATAATCAAATTTACCAAAAATTTATTTAATTAATCTAAATTGATATACCATCTTTATTTTATTGTCAAGGAAATAGAATTTCAGTACAATAAAATTGGTTTCTCATTATTAAGTTATCGAGTTCTAAATTTATGCGAAAATTTCTTCCTAAAAACTTTCCCTGGCATTTTCCCAAAAAAGGAAAGGAGGAAAAAGGCAAAAAAGACATTATTGTTTGTCCTGAGTGCAATGCTTTCTATTGGTACAAATCATGGCATCATTCTTTGGAGGATTATCCGGAGTTGAAAGAAGACAAAGAAATAAGATTTGAACTTTGCCCTGCTTGTAAAATGATAAAAGAAGGTAAATTTGAAGGTGAGATGATTCTTGAAAATTGTCCAGAGAACAAAGAAGAACTCCTGCGATTTATCAATAATTTCGCTCAAGAAGAACAAAGAAAAGACCCATTAGCAAGAGTGATTTCTATTGAGGATATAGCCAAGGGGATGCTTAGAATTACTTTTACTGAAAACCAAATCGCCAAAAAACTTGCCAAAAGACTTAAAAAGACCTTTAAGACCAAAAACCGCATTATCTTTTCAAAGAAGGAAAAGACAATCCGAATTTTTTGCAAATTCCCTTAAATTGATCGAATTAATTTAAAAATTAAGAAATAAAAATTAAAAATTGCATAATGGGCCTATAGCTTAACGGTAGAGCGCTGCGTTCGCAACGCAGAGGTATGGGTTCGACTCCCATTAGGTCCACTCAAAGCTGTGGAAAACTTGTGAAAAACTAAAGGACATTGGGGAAAACGGACAAAACATAATGGCCACATTTAATTCGGACAGAACGGACAATAAAAAAATCGGCCAGTTTGGTGAAAATCTGGCCTGTCAATATCTTGTCAAAAGAGGGTATTGTATTCTGGACAGAAATTTTACTTATTATTTAAAAAGCGGCAAAAAGTTAGGAGAGATAGATATAGTTGCAAAAAAGAAGAAGGAAATTGTTTTTGTAGAAGTTAAAACCCAAAAATTTTCTAAATCATTTCACCCAGAGGATAAAGTGAATTACAAGAAACTTCAACGGATTAAAAAATTAGCAGAGATCTGGCTTAATAAACATAAACTTGAAGCCCATTTTTCAATTGATGTCATAACTCTTTCTTTAGATTTTCATCAAAGAAAAGCAAAAATAATTCATTTTAAGAATGTATAAATTTAATGTATAGATTTCTTGACATTCCACATGAAAAACTTAAAATGTAAGTAGTCCGATAAATCGGACTTTAATTTTTTAAATATATGCTCAAAAATTTAAAAGAAATTACATCAGCGTTGGCCCAGATTGCAGAGGAAAAAGGACTGAGTTTTGAAAAGGTTCTTGAGGCTACAGAATCTGCTCTTGCTGCTGCTTATAAAAAAGATTTTTCAAAAAAGGGAGAGATTATTCGAGCAAAACTTAATCCTAAAACAGGAGAAATAAAATTCTGGCAAGTGAAGCAAGTAGTAGACAAATCAATGGTTTATAAAGATGAGGAACTTGAAAAATTGAAGAAAGAAAATAAAGAACCGGAAGAAAAAAAGATAAAGTTTAATCCAAAAAAACATATTATGATAGAAGAGGCAAGGAAGATTGATCCAAACGTAAAGCCAGGAGATGAGTTAATTTTTCCGCTAGAAACCAAAGAAGAATATGGAAGGATTGCTGCCCAAACAGCAAAGCAGGTCATCTTACAAAAATTGAAAGAAGCAGAAAGAGAGAGTATTTTTGAGGAGTTTTCAAAAAAAGAAGGAGAAATAGTTTCAGGTACAGTCCAAAGAATTGAAGGTAAAAATGTCTATCTGGATCTGGGTAAGACATTGGGAATTTTGCCTCCAAAAGAACAAATTCCCCATGAATTTTATAAACCTGGTCAAAGACTGAAAGTTTTGGTAAGAAAAGTAGAGCAGACTCCCAAAGGTCCAATGATTATTTTATCCCGCGCTTATCCTAAATTCGTCTCTAAATTATTTGAAATTGAAGTTCCTGAGGTATCTTCAGGACAAGTTAAAATAAAATCCATCGCCAGAGAACCTGGCTCAAGAACAAAAATAGCCGTTTTTTCAGAACAAAAAGAGATAGATCCGATAGGCGCAATGGTAGGACAACGAGGAACTCGAGTAGCAGCAGTTATTAATACTTTAGGTGGAGAAAAGATTGATATTGTTCAATGGTCAGAAGATCCAAAAGAATTTATTGCAAACGCTTTATCACCAGCCAAAGTTATTGAAGTAAAATTAGGAGAAAAAGGAAAAGCAGAGGTGTTGGTGCCAGAGGACCAGTTATCTTTAGCAATTGGAAAAGATGGTCAGAATGTAAGATTGGCTGCCAAACTTACGGGGTGGAAAATTGATGTGAAACCTTTTGTAGAAAAGGAAGAGGAGGCAAAGGAGGATAAAGCACAAAAGAAGGCAGAAGAATCGGACAAAGAAAGGTTAACAGAAAACAAGAAATAAGTGATTTTAATTAAAAATAACAAAAATAATTAAATCGATTATTATGCAGTGGTTCATTCTTTTGGCTTCTTTTTTTGCCTTATTGGATATTATTTTTGTTCTATATCTTATTAAAAAGATTAAAAAAATTAGCCCAGGGCAAGAGAAAATAAAAGAAATTGCCCAGGCAATTCGAATTGGTGCAAGAGCATTTTTGAAAAGGGAGTTTAAGTCAATGCTTTTGATTGTGGTTTTAGTAGCGCTCCTTTTGGGATTAATTCAAAAAAATTGGCAAGCGTCTTTAATTTTTCTTCTAGGAGCAATTTTATCAAGTCTTGCAGGATACATCGGAATGACTATATCAACGTTGGCCAATCAAAGGTGTGCAAACAAGGCCCAAGAGAGTTTTTCTGAGAGTTTTAAGGTTGCCATTTGGGGAGGAGAAGTAATGGGTTTTTTGGTTGTAGGATTAGGACTCTTGGGTGTGATAATCATTTGGTGGCTTTTTAAAAATCCTGCTCTTTTAATAAATTATGCCTTTGGGGCTTCTTTTGTTGCTTTGTTTATGAGAGTTGGGGGAGGTATTTACACAAAAAGCGCTGACGTTGGGGCAGATATTGTTGGCAAAACTGAATTGAATATTCCTGAAGATGATCCAAGAAACCCAGCAGTGATTGCTGATAATGTAGGAGACAATGTTGGAGATATTGCAGGAATGGGGGCGGACCTGTTTGAGTCTTATGTATCTGCCATAATTGCCACGATGGTGATTGGCACAATCAGTTTTGGACAAAAGGGTTTAACTCTTCCTCTTTTGATTGCTGCCTCTGGGATTTTGGCATCTTTGATTGGGGCTTTCTTAATGAAAATTCCATCAAAGTTGGAACAAAAAGAGTTTACAAAACAAACAGAGGAAGTAAGAAAAGCGATGGAGAAAGGAATTCTTAGTGCTAATTTATTGATGATTCTTTTTTCCTTTTTGGTAGTGAATTTTTATTTTCAAGATATTTCATTATTTTGGCCCATTTTAGCAGGCCTTTTATGTGGCGTTCTTATTGGAAAGACCACAGAATACTATACCTCTGAGAAGAGAAAACCAACTTTAGAGATAGCAAAAGCAGCAAAAATTGGTCCCTCTAATGTTATCATGGAAGGTTTAATTGTTGGAATGAAGAGTACTGTTTTGCCAGTTGTGGCTGTGGGAATAACAATTGTGCTTGCTTATTATTTTGGGGGCCTTTATGGAATTGCCTTGGCCTCTGTGGGTCTTCTGGGGGTGTTAGGAATCAATCTTTCTACTGATTGCTATGGCCCTATTGCTGATAACGCAGCCGGTATTTCTGAGATGGCAAATCTTCCCCATGAGGCAAGACAAAGAACAGAAGCTTTAGATGCAGTTGGAAATTCTACTGCAGCTACAGGCAAGGGTTTTGCTATAGGGGCGGCAGCCTTGGCAGCCTTATCTTGGCTAGCAACCTACTCACAACAAAGCAATCTAAAAGAGATTAATCTTTTGGATCCGAAACTTTTGGCTGGCTTTTTTGTTGGATCAATGCTTCCTTTTCTTTTTTCAGCCTTAACAATGAAAGGGGTATCTCAGGGAGCCTTAGAGGTTGTAGAAGAGGTAAGGAGACAGTTTAGAGAAAAGAAATTGCTGGAAGGAAAAGAGAAACCAGATTATAAGAGGACAATTGATCTAGTTACAAAAAGAGCATTGAAAGAGATGAGTTTTCCTGCCATTTTAGTAGTTGTTATTCCTATTTTGATAGGGGTGATTCTCGGAAAAATGGCTGTGGCAGGTACCATGGTTGGAGCTTTGGGATCAGGCTTTCTTTTAGCACTTTTAATGGCCAATTCAGGAGCAGCCTGGGATAATGCAAAGAAATACATTGAGGCAGGGAATTTTGGTGGCAAAGGCTCTGAAGCTCATAAAGCAGCAGTTGTAGGAGATACTATAGGTGATCCTTTTAAAGATACTGCCGGACCTTCATTAAACATTCTTATAAAATTAATTGGGGTAGTTTCACTACTTGCCCTACCACTATTCTTATGAAATTTGAAATCAAAAACTTACCCGAGTCTCAAAAAGAAATTTTGGTTAAATTTGAGTTTCAAGAACTAGAGCCGTTTATAAAAGAAAAAGCTAAAGAAAAAGGTAGAAAAATAGAGATAAAAGGGTTTCGGAAAGGTAAAGTGCCAGAGGAAATAGTTCAATTTCTACTACATGAAAATCTTCTAGAAGAAGTTGCAGAGAAAATTATAAGAGAAACTTATTCAAAAATTATAAAGCAGCAAAAAATTGAGGTTCTTGGTCCTCCTAAAATTGAAATTCTCAGACTCGCCCCTAATAATCCATTTGAATTTAAGATTATAATCTCTACTTTACCTGAGATCAGGCTTCCAGATTATAAAAATATCGCTTCTCAAGTTAAAAAGCGCAAAGTTTCTGTAGATGAAAAAGAGATAGATCAAACCGTTAAATGGATTCAAAAAAATAGAGCCAAAAGATATCCAAAAGAAGAACCAGCAGAACTTGGGGATTTTTTAGAAATTGTTTGGTCCTCCCCGGATATAGAGAATGGGAGGGAGCATCAAGAAAGAATCATTCTGGGGGAAAGTTATCTTCTACCAGATTTTGAGAAGGAACTTTTGGGTGCAAGGAAAGGAGAAGAAAAAGAGTTTCAGATAACCTTTCCACATGACTATTTCAATCAAGCATTGGCAAACAAAAAAGCCCAAATTAAGGTAGAAGTTCTGAAGGTAGAAAAAATAGAATTAGCAAAAATCGATGATGATTGGGCAAGAAGTTTGGGAAAATTTAAAAATTTACAAGACCTAAGAGATAGCATCAGAGAGGGAATTGAGGCAGAAAAAAAACAGATTGAAAGCCAAAGAGTGCAGGGAGAAATTTTGGAAAAAATCTCAAAAGACGCTTCTTTTGAGGTGCCAAAAATCTTGACTGAAATTGAATTGGAGAAAACTTTCAAAGAACTCAAAGAAAATATTCCTCAATTGCTTGGAATTTCTTTTTCCGACTATTTAAAAGAAATTAACAAAACAGAGGAGGAGTTAAAAAGGTCTCTTCTTCCAGAAGTTAAAGCAAAAGTGAAGAAATTCCTAATTCTTAGAGAAATTAAAAAAAGAGAGAATATCCGCGCAGAAGAAGAAGAGATAAAAAGAGAGGCAGATAAATTTTTAACGCGGTTTAGAACCATTAAAGAGGCAGAAGAGCATATTGACCCAGAGAGTCTTAGGGAGTATATTAAAGAAAGGATAGAAAACCAAAAGACATTAGCATTTCTTGAGAGTTTTGCAATTGAGGAACAATGAATAAGTAATCATTTATCATTAAATTATGAATATCATTCCAACAATCATAGAAAAGTCCGGAATGAGAGAGAGGGTTTATGATATATATTCTCGCTTATTAGAAGATAGGATAATTTTCTTAGGAGGTCCAATTACTGATGCCTTGGCCAATCTTATCATTGCCCAAATTCTTTATCTTGCCTCAAAAGATCCCAAAAAAGAGATCAAACTTTATATTAACAGCCCAGGAGGTTCGGTTACCGCAGGACTTGCAATTTATGACACAATGCAATACGTGGAATGTCCTATTTCAACAGTTTGTGTAGGCTTGGCAGGATCTATGGCCGCGGTTCTTTTAGCATCAGGTGAAAAAGGAAAAAGATTTGCTCTTCCGAACTCCGAAATTTTGCTTCATCAGGTTGCAGGAGGTGTTAGTGGAGAGGCTATAGAGATAGAAATTACAGCAAAGCAGATTGTTAAAATCAAAAATAAAATTAATCATATTCTTGCAAAACACACCGGACAGCCTTTAAAAAGAATTGAGAAAGATACTGATAGAGACTTCTATCTTTCTGCAAATGAAGCAAAAGAATACGGGCTTATTGATGCAGTTATTGAGTCAAAAAAGAAATAGTAAGAATTTTACAATCTGTTAAAAATTTACTATAATAAAAGATAATTAATTAAAAAGATTGGGTAAATTAATGGCAACAATTGCTTACCAATCTTTAAAGATTGTAAACTATGGCTTACCAAATAATTTTAGGAGTAGGCTTGTTAGGATTTGTTTTGGGCTCAATTCTAACTTACTTTACTCGGACAACGATTTTACGAAGAAGACAAGGCACAATAGAACAAAACTTAAAAAAGAAGATAGAAGATGCTAAGAAAGAGGCTGAAGAAATAATAAATAGAGCACATTTAAGAGCAAATCAGATTATTCGTTATGCAAGAAAAGAGGAGAGTGAAAGAAGAAAGGAGATATTAGAGACAGAGAAGTTTTTGGCAAAAAGGGAGAAAATTTTACAGGCAAAGATTGCTGCTGCTGAAAAAAAAGAGAAAGAATTGCAAGAAAAAAATGGAGAACTTGAGAAATTAAAAACTGAATATGAGAAGAAAATCGAAGAAGAAAAAAAGAAACTTGAAAAAGTAGCAAGATTAACAGAAAAAGAGGCAAAAAAAGAATTAATTCAAAGAATTGAGGAAACAGCCAAGAAAGAGCTTCTTCAAAAAATACGCAGGCTGGAGGAAGAAGGAAAGAAAGAATTAGAAGAGAGGGCCCAAAAGATCCTAGCAAATGCCATTCAAAAATACGCTCTCTCACAAGCCCAAGAGACAACAGTAACCACAGTTACTTTGCCCTCTGACAGAGTGAAGGGGAGAATTATCGGTAAGGAGGGCAGAAATATTAAAACTTTCGAAAAATTAACCGGAGTTGAGGTAATAATAGATGACACACCTGAGGTCGTAGTTCTCTCAAGTTTCTCGCCAATAAGAAGACATATAGCAAAATTGGCTCTTGAAAGGCTAATAGAAGATGGTAGGATTCAACCAGCCAGAATTGAAGAAATAGTTAGAAAGACAGAGGAAGATGTAAAAGAAGAGATGAGAAAAGCAGGCGAGGCAGCGGCCTATGATACAGGAGTAATTGATCTTCCTCCAAAATTGATAGAACTTCTTGGCAGATTGAAGTTTAGAACAAGTTTTGGACAAAATGTTCTTCTACACTCAATAGAGGTAGCTCATTTGGCAGGAGCTATAGCAGCAGAACTTGGGGCTAATGTAAAAGTAGCAAAAAAAGCCGGACTTTTACATGACATAGGCAAAGCATTAGATCAGCAAGTTGAAGGTTCTCACACGCAAATTGGAATGAAAATTTTAGAGAGATTTGGTATAGAGAAGGAGGTGATTGATGCAATGAAATCCCATCATGAGGAATATCCTTATGAGTCTATTGAGGCACAAATTGTACAAGCAGCCGATCAGATTTCCGGTGCAAGACCAGGGGCAAGGAAAGATACCTTAGAGAATTACTTAAAGAGACTAGAAGATTTGGAAAACATCGCCCTTTCGTTCAATGGAGTGGAGAAAGCCTACGCTATTCAAGCAGGGAGAGAAATAAGAGTTTTTGTTAGTTCTGATGAAATAGATGACTATCAAGCCTATAAACTTGCCAAGGAGATTGCCCAGAGAATTCAAGAAGAGTTAAATTATCCCGGCGAAATCAAAGTTGTTGTCATTCGTGAAAAAAGAGTTATTGAGTATGCTCGGTGAATCTAAAAATTATTTATGGGTTATAAAGGTCGAAAAAACTAAATTTAATTTATAAAAATATGACAAAACAAGACTTAGTTGAAATTTTAGCCAAAAAGTCAGGATGTTCCAAGGCTCATTGTGCCGAATGTCTAAATATCCTTTTAGATGAAATTAGTAAGGCTTTGGCAAAAGGACAAGATGTAGTTTTAACAGGATTTGGTACTTTTACTGTTGTAAAGAGAAAAGCAAGAGTTGGAAGAAATCCTCGAACAGGAGAGGAAATCAAAATTCCTGCAATGAAGGTACCAAGATTTAAACCAGGAAAAGGGCTTAAAGAGAGAGTAAGATAATCAAAAAGAATAAAATAAACAGAGCCTAATTTGTTAAGAAGGTTTTGCTTGAATTTGAAAACTGGCCCAATTATTGGGCCAGTTTTCTTTTTTGAAGAGATTGTTTTAAAGAGAGCGGGAGACGGGATTCGAACCCGCGACCTTCTCCTTGGAAGGGAGACGTTCTACCAACTGAACTACTCCCGCGCTTAGTGTAGTTTCCGGCTACAGTTTTTTAATTTTTTTTAGAGCTATTTTCTTAAAATTTCTGGACACATTGGTAAAATCTACAATTTCTATTTTATAAGGAAGATCTGATTCTTCGAAGGCTTCCTTAATTTCTGCAAGGAGATGCCAAGGAAGAGGTTTTTCTCCAATAATTCCAATATCATAATCGCTGAATCGTTTTGCTTTATTAGTGGCTCTCGAGCCAAAGACGAAAACGGCGTATTTTTTTGGGTCCAAAAACGAGTAGACAATTTCTTTGATCTTTTTTTCTGTTTTTGTTAAATTTTTTGGCATTTTAACTTTCTAAATTCTTAAGTAGATTCTCCACTTCTTGAGGAAATTTTAAAGCCTTTTTGTATATTTTGTTTGCCACTCTTTGATTATAAGTATGAGCAATAAGATTTCTTGCCTCTAAAAACTCAAGCCAGGTTTTTGGATTTTCAATTAATCCCAGTCTTGCTGCTTCTCTAATACAACTTTTTGGACTTAAACAGTCAAGTCCCTGGTCTCTCATATAGGCTTGGATTGTCTTCCAACTTAATTCAAAAGTAAACTCAAACCTCTGTAACGTAGCATCTTTATTAAGCTGGGTAGGAGGTGCTTTTGTGGCTTCTTTTAGGCGAGAATTAGCTTTTTTTAAATTCTTAATTAAAATTTGAAGCATTATTGATTATTTTTATTCTTTTTTCGGGGTGCCCGGATTTGAACCGGGACTGCGTGCTCCCAAAGCACGTGTGCTGCCATTACACCACACCCCGTTTTTCAGTTTGTTTATAGTTTAATAAAATTTTCTGTTGTTGTAAATATGAAATTTGTGATAGAATAAATATGAATATGTGGCAAAGAATAATCAGAAAAATTGCTCATCTTTTGGGCTGTCATAGATATAACCTTCCTCTTTTTCAATGTCCAACTTTTCTTTTCGTTTTAATGGGAACAGTTAATGTGTTAAGTTGTATTTACTTTTATCTTCTTGGGAGAAAATACATTGAAGACCCAAGAATTGTTGCTTTAGGAACTTTAGTTATTGCTGCAATCTGGTTTGTGATTACCTTTTCTGTCACAAGAGGATTAGAGGAACTAGCCGAGGTTAACAAAGTTAAAGAAGAATTTATTGATATAGTCTCCCATCAGTTACGGACCCCCCTAACCAATCTAAAATGGGCAACAGAGTTTTTGCTCGGAAGACAAGATCTCACAAAAGAAGAGAGAGAATATTATAGCATCATAAAAGAAAACAGCAAAAGACTAGAAAATCTACTCAACGATCTATTGATCGTAGCAAGACTCAAAGAAGATGGCGTGTTTAAAATTCAGGAAAAATTCTCCTTAAATGAACTTATAGAAGAAGTAATAAGGGGCCAGAAAGCATTTGCGGATGCTTCTAACATTCAAATAGAGACTGAGAATCTGGAAAAACCTGTCTTACTTGCCACAAATAGAACAATGCTAAAGACTATTTTAGAAAACCTTATAAACAATGCAATTACTTACAATAAACCCCAAGGAAAAGTAAAAATTTCTCTTAGAAAAGAGCCAAAGAGAGTGATAATTGCGATTGAAGATACAGGTATTGGAATTTCAAAACAGGAGAAAAAATACCTTTTCCAAAAATTTTTTCGAGGTTCAAAGGCAGCCCAAATCAACACTCGAGGGACAGGTTTGGGGCTCTATATCACAAAAGAGGTCGCAAAAAAACTAGGAGGAAGAATTTGGTTTAAAACAAAACTTAACAAAGGTTCAACATTTTTTGTTTCTTTACCAATTAAAACTTAAAAATATGGCAAAAAAAATACTTTTCATAGAAGACGAATCTGCTTTACAAAAATCTCTAGGCGATCTTCTAAGAGAAAAAGGGATTGAGGTTATAAGTGCTGTAGATGGTAAAACAGGTTTGCGTCTTGCAAAAGAAAGTTTACCTGATTTAATTTTGCTTGATTTGATTTTACCTCGTATGCATGGCCTTGAAGTATTAAAGGAGTTAAAAGAAGATGAGAAAACAAAAGATATCCCTGTAATTATTCTCACAAATCTTGAAAATATCAATGACATAGAAAAAGCAATTGAATTAGGTGCTACCACCTATCTTGTAAAAGCAAATTATAGTTTAGAAGAGATAGCAGAAAAAGTTAAAAAAGCCTTAGAATATGAGAGTTGAGGAGGGACAATTAAAACTTTTTCTGGTAGATTCAGGCCTTGTTAAGGAAGATGCAATAAAGAGAATTGCGGCGAAGGCGAAGAAAACAGGGAAAAAGTTTGAGGATCTTTTGGTAAGCGAAGGGCTAATCTCCCAAGAAGATTTAATTCGCCTAAAGGCCTATATTTTAGGTATCCCTTTTATTAATCTTGAGAAAGAAATAGTGCCAAAAGAGGTTTTGGAGATTATTCCAGAGCCAATAGCAAGAGCACACAATATCGTTGCTTTTAGAAAAAAAGGCAGAGACCTAGAGGTTGCAATGTTAGATCCAGAAGACCTTCAAACTATAGAGTTTATTAAGAAGAAATCAAATTTAAGAATTTTACCTAGACTTACTACCCCACAGAGCATCAAAAATGTCTTAGCCCAATATAGAAAAACTCTTGGTGCGGAATTTGCAGAACTTATTAAAAAAGAAGCAGAGGGTGTTAAGACAGAAAGAATACAAGAAAAAACCACCGAAAAGGAAGAATTAGAAAAAATTGCCCAAGAGGTTCCCGTGATTAAAATAGTAGATTCTCTTTTAAAGCACGCAGTGTTGGATAGAGCCTCAGATATTCATATTGAGCCGATGGAAAATGAAGTACTGATAAGATATAGGATAGATGGAATCTTGCGAGACGCAATGACCCTTCCAAAACAAGTTGCTCCAGGAATTGTTGCTAGGATTAAAGTGCTTTCTAACCTGAAATTAGATGAACACCGTCTCCCTCAGGACGGACGTTTTAAATTTGAGACAAATGGAGACAAATATTCTGTAAGAGTATCAGTGTTGCCGGTTTTAAATGGAGAAAAAGTGGTTATGAGACTTTTGGCAGAGGAAGCAAAAGGATACAGTTTAGAAGAGTTGGGGTTAAGAGGAAAAGCTTTAGAAGATATCCAAACAGCACTAAGAAGGCCTACAGGAATGATTCTTGTATGCGGCCCTACTGGTTCTGGCAAGACAACTACTCTTTATTCAATGATAGAAATTTTAAATACACCGGAGGTTAATATTTCAACAATTGAGGATCCTATAGAATACAGAATGCCGAGAGTAAACCAAACCCAAGTTAGACCAGAAATTGGTCTAACGTTTGCCAACGGTTTACGCGCTTTACTGAGACAGGATCCAGATATTATTATGGTGGGAGAGATAAGAGATAATGAAACTGCAGCCTTGGCAATTAATGCCGCCCTAACTGGCCATCTTGTCTTATCTACTTTACATACAAATAATGCGGCAGGAGCCATTCCTCGTTTAATTGATATGAAAGTAGAACCTTTTTTAATTGCCTCAACCTTAAATGTGATTTTAGCCCAAAGATTAGTAAGAAGACTTTGCGAGGGCAAAAAAGAATATCATCTTAAAAAATCCCAAATTAACCGGATTTCTAAATACTGTGATTTAAAGAGGGTGGAGAATATTCTAAAAGAAAATAGTCTTTTAAAAAGAGAGGGAACTATTAAAGATGTAACTTTTTTTGAGCCAAGACCAACAAAAGCGTGTCCTGATGGGTATAAAGGAAGAATAGGGATTTTTGAAGTTTTGCCTGTGACAGAGAGTATAAAGAAATTAATTACCCAAAATACTACTTCGGACGAAATTCAAGAAAGAGCTTTAAAGGAAGGAATGATTACAATGGTTGAAGACGGGTTTATAAAGGCGGCCCAAGGAATAACAACAATTGAAGAAGTTTTAAGAGTTACTATGGAGTAGTATGCCTCAATTTAGATACATTGCAAAATCTCAAAAAGGGGAGACAAAAAAAGGAAAAATGGTTGCCAAAGATATAAAAGACCTGGCCCAGATTTTAAGATCTAAGGGTTATATTTTAATTTCAGCAGATACTCAAAGAGAAAAAAAACATGCTCCTTTTCTTTTTATTTTCAAAAGAGTACCTCTTTCTCAAAAATTGATGTTTACCAGAAACTTAGAAGTTATGATAAAAGCAGGCGTTCCTTTGCCTCGGGCTATTTCTACTCTCAGAGAGCAGACGAAAAACAAATATTTTAAGAAAGTTCTTAGGGAAATAGAAGAGGAAATTCTTAGAGGAAAGAGTTTTTCAGAGATTATTAAAAAATACCCTACCATCTTCTCAAATCTTTATTGTAGTATGGTTAAGGTTGGAGAAAAAACTGGCGCCTTAAGTGATTCGTTAAGAGTATTAGCCTTTCATTTGGAAAGAAGTCATAGGTTGAGGTCTAAAGTTAGAGGGGCTCTTATGTATCCAACAGTTGTAGTCCTGGCAATGATTGTTATCGGAATAATAATGCTTGTTAAGGTTGTTCCTCAACTTAGCGCTACTTTTGAGGAATTAGAAATAGAACTTCCCAAGATTACTCAGATTGTTATAAAAACCGGAGAGTTTCTGGCCCAAAATTGGTATGTAGTTCTTTTAATAATAATTCTTGTTCCTCTTTTCTTTACTATTTTAATGAAAAAAAAGAGAACCAGAAAAGTGCTTGACAAAATTTTTCTAAAATTGCCTTTAATTTCCGGTATTATCAGGAAAATAAACACAGCATATATTGCTCGGACTTTAAGTTCTTTATGCGAGGGAGGAGTATCAATTGTAGAGGCTCTAAAAATTACCTCCGATTCGGTTACTAATGAATTGTTTAGAGAAAGTTTAGAAGAGGCCGAAAAAGAAGTAAAAAGAGGAAAAAGGCTTTCTGAGATATTAAAGAAATTTCCAAAAATTTATCCCCCGGTATTCATTCAAATGATTCAAGTAGGAGAAGAGACAGGGAAAACATCAGAAATTCTTACAAAATTGGCAGATTTTTTGGAAGAGGAAGTAACAAATACCACCCAGAACCTTTCTTCAATTATTGAGCCAATTTTGCTTTTATTAATTGGTGGAATAATTGCTGTATTTGCTATTTCAATGATTAAACCTATCTATTCAATGATGGGAGCATTGTGATAAAATGCAAAATTTAAAATTCAAAATCCAAAATGGGTTTACTTTGATTGAAGCCCTAATTGGGATCTTTTTGATTGTTATTATTTTTGTAGGAATTGTGGGGGCCTTTGTAGCAGGAATGAAAATTTTGGCTCAATCAAAAGCAAGAGCAACTGCTTTGTTTCTGGCTAACAAAAGAATGGAGGAAATAAGAAATCTTCCTTATAAAGACGTAGGAACTGTTGGAGGTATTCCTCAAGGGCCAATTCCTCAAGAAGAAACTACCACTCTAAATAATATAGAATTTACTATTAAAACAACGATTATCTATATAGATGATCCTTTTGATGGGCAATCCCCAGACGATCCCGTACCTTCTGATTACAAAAGAGTAAAAGTAAAAGTTTCTTGGCCCACAATGATTGGTGGGAAAGTAACCTTGATTTCAGACATCTCTCCTAAGGGCATTGAAACAACAGAAGGCGGAGGCACCTTGTCAATTACTGTCTTGGATGCTTCGGGAGAGCCAGTTGGACAAGCCGAGGTTAGAGTTAAAAATGATCAAGTTTCCCCCTCAATAGATGCCACTTATTTAACAGATGACTATGGAAACTTGCTTTTGCCTGGCGCTCCTACTTCCACAGAAGCCTATCAGGTATGGGTGGAAAAATCAGGATATTCAAGCCAAAGGACTTACTCTCGCACAGAGATTGCAAATCCGATAAAACCTCATTTGAGTGTTTATGAGGGGCAACTGACCGAAGCAAGTTTTGCTATTGATAAGTTAAGCAGTCTTTCAATTGAAAGTCGAGCACAAGAAAGTTTTGATGATGATTTTAATAATTTTTCTAAAGTTTCACAACATTTTAATTTAGAAATAGAGGAAGGAAAGGTTAGGCTTAAAGAAGAGTCAAGTTATGCTTCTTCCGGATATTTAGTTTCTGTACCTATTGAGCCATCAAATCTTGTAAATTGGTCTAGTTTTGAATTTATTGATTTTAAAGATGATTATACAAATATTACTTACCAAATTTTTTATCAAAACGAAAGTAACGACTGGGTTTTAATTCCCGAGTCAGATCTTGCAGGCAATTCTGTTGGCTTTAAAGAATCCCCTGTAGATTTATCTTCTTTAGATGTTTCAAAATATTCAAAACTAAAAATTAGGGCTAATTTTGAAACAACAGATATTCATTCAACCCCTTATTTAGATGAATGGCATATATATTACAACACACCTATTCTTTCCAATATCTCTTTCCATTTGAGAGGAGGAAAGATTTTGGGTACAGATAAAGATGATAATCCTGTATATAAATATTCTCAAAACTTACAAACTGACTCAAGTGGAAAACTAACCTTAGACCAGATGGAATGGGATTCTTATTATTTTTCAACCGGTGAGGAAACTGGAATGGAGCTTCGAAGAGTTACACCTTCCAACCCAGTTGATTTATTACCGGATACAAGTCAAGAAGTAGATCTTTATTTTGAGGTTGAGAACACCCTTTTGGTTACTGTATTGGACGCCTCAACAGAAGATCCTATTTTTGGAGCAAGTGTAGAATTAAAAAACCCCAATTATGATAAAATTTTGCCTACTGACAAGAACGGAAAGGCTTATTTCTTACCTCTCGATGCAGACACTTATACTTTGATTGTTCAAGCCCCAGAATATCAAACTTCTACAACAACTGTTTCAGTTTTAGGAAAAGCAACAAAAAAAGTTTATCTTCAAAGAGAATAATGAAAGTTCAAACTTTACAATCCGGATTAACCTTTATAGAAACCCTCATTACAATTTTTATCTTTACAATAAGTTTAGGAGCCCTCTTTGGAATAGTGATAAACCTTTATAAGACCCATGATTATATTTTTCAACAATCCCAGGCTATTTTTGAGGCACGTCAAGGTATAAAAACGATGGTAAAAGAAATAAGAGAGGCAAGAAGCGGAGATGATGGTTCATACATTATCGAGAAGGCCGATGATTATGAGTTTATTTTTTTCTCAGATATTGATGATGATGGAAAAGCAGAGAGGGTAAGATATTTTTTAGATGGTCCAAATTTAAAAAAGGGAGTTATTAAACCAACCGGGTGGCCAATAAGTTACCCTTCAGAAAATGAGGAAATTTCTATTATTGCTTCTTATGTAAGAAACCAACCCCCAATTTTTCACTACTATGATGGTAATGGAAATGAGCTACCTCCCCCTGCCAGATTAAAGGATACAAAGATGATGAATGTATATCTGGTTATAAACGTTGATCCAAATAGACCTCCTCAGGATTTTGTATTAGAAAGCTACGTTCAATTAAGAAATCTAAAAACTAATTTGTAAAATGAAAAAAGAACCAGAAAAAGGAGCCTTAATAACAGTTATTTTAGTTTTTTCAATGGTCTTTTTAATATTGCTTGCAAGCATATCAAGTCTTGTTATTTCTCAATATAAATTTTCAAAAAGGAAAGCGGCTTATGAAATGGCATTGCATATAGCGGAGGCTGGAATTAATTATTATCGCTGGCATCTTGCTCACGCCCCCCAAGATTTTTGCGACGGAAATCCGGAAGATTCTGGATTATGTACTAATATACCTTATGGGCCTTTTGAACATGAATACAAAGATCCTGAAGGTGACATAATTGGAAAATTTGCTCTATGGATTACGCCTCCTTCAAAATGCCATCCTGCAGCAATTATTGAATCTGAAGGATGGACATTACAATTTCCAAAAACAAAAAGAAAAATTCGTGTAAAATGGGCAAAACCATCTTTGGCAAGGTATGCATTTTTGACAAATTCTAATGTCTGGTTTGGTGAAGATGAAGAATTAAAAGGACCCTTCCATTCAAACGGAGGAATTAGAATGGATGGAGGACAAAACGCTCTTTCCACCTCTGCAAAAGAAACCTATATCTGCGGGTCTGAACATGGATGTAGTTATTGGTCATGTTCTGATCCCTGTACTTGGACCACATCTGGATGTGAGTGTCCGGGAATTTGGGGAGAAGGAGAGGGAAAAGATCTTGGATTATGGAAATTTCCGGTGCCTGCAGTAGACTTTGCTTTAATCTCGAGAGATTTGGCTAAGTTAAAAGAGGAAGCCCAAAATACGGGATTTTATTTTGGAGAATCGGGAAGAAAAGGTTATCATATTCATTTTCTGTCCAATGGGAAGTTTGAACTTTACAAAGTTACCCGGCTTCAAAATCCAGTTTTTGGTTGGAACGGAGAAGAATGGATATGGGAATCAAATAGCATAAAAAAAGAGTCTCTTTTGGGCGTGTATGATCTTCCATCAGATTGCGCCCCAATATTTGTAGAAGATAATTTATGGGTAGATGGAGATGTTGCAGGAAGAGTGACAGTTGTGGCTGCTAAATTGCCAGAGATTCCAGATAAGATGAAAAAAATAATCATTCATGATAATATAAATTATGCAACCGATGACGCAGTCTTAGGATTGATTTCCCAGAGCGATATTTTGATTCCTTTGTATTCGCCAAATCGTTTGGAGATTAAAGCAGCGCTTTTGGCCCAAAAAGGAAGAGTGTTCAGGTACCTCTATCCTCGCTGGCCCTGGGAGCCTTATAAAACCTATGCAATTAGGGATTATATTGAAACCTATGGCTCAATCATCACCAACAAAATCTGGACTTTTACTTGGGTTGATAGATGGCAAAATGTAACCTCTGGATATAGAGAGACAGAAATGAGTTATAACCCAGATTTAACTTTTGAGCCCCCTCCATATTTTCCAACCCATGGAGAATACGAGATTTTTGATTGGAAGGAAGAAAAACCATGATTAGAGAATTTCTTACATTAAAATATCAAGGCTTTGGTTTGGATATCTCAGACCTCTCTTTGAAATTTGTAAAACTCAAGGAAAGGAGAGGGAAATATAAAATAGAAGCCTTTGGAGAAGAAAATTTGCCAAAAGGAATTATAAAAAGGGGGGAAGTTAAAGAAATAGATAACTTGGCCCAAGCAATTAAAAAATTTGTCTCTAGGGCGAAGAAGTTAAAGACAAAATACGTTGTTGCTTCTTTGCCAGAGGAGAAGTCATTTGTCCAGGTGATTTCTTTACCTAAAATGTCTGAAGAGGAGGCAAAAAAAGCAGTCTTTTTTGAAGCCGAAAATTATATTCCTTTTCCTCTTGATAAAGTTTATTTAGACTCCCAGGTTATACCTTCTTCAACAAGAAACCAAAAATCAAAGATAGAAGTTTTGTTAGTTGCCCTGCCAAAATCAACAGTTGACCCATATTTTTTAGCCCTTAAAAAAGCAGGCCTGACGCCTATAGCCTTAGAAGTAGAGTCTCAAGCGATGGCAAGAGCCCTGATAAGAAATGAAACGTCACTATTCCCTTATCTTTTAATGGATATTGGCGCCACAAGGACTACTTTTGTAATTTTCGGCGGAAAGTCAATAAGATTTACTACCTCCATTCCTATTTCTTCTACTCTTTTCACAAAGGTGATAGCAAAGACTCTAAAAGTAGATTTTGAAAAGGCAGAAAGATTAAAGATTAAATATGGCCTCAAAGGAAAAACCAAACAAGGAAAAGAAATTTTTGATGCTTTAATTCCTATTTTGACAGATTTAAAAGAACAGATAAATCGATATATTGAATTCTATCACTCGCATGTAAGCCATGAATATTTGCCTCCAGACGGATCCTCGGTGAAAAAAATCATCTTGTGCGGAAGAGGATCAAATCTGTTGGGCCTCAAAGAATTTCTTTCACAAGAGTTAAAACTACCTGTAGAGTTAGGCAATCCTTTGATAAATCTTGCTTTAACCATCAGAGAATCTCCAATTTCAAAGAAAGATCTTCTGGGGTATACGGTTGCTATAGGTTTAGCAAAAAGAGCAATTGAAAATCACGAGTATGATTAATCTTTTACCGCCACAAGAAAAAAGAAGGTTATATTGGGAGAGGCAACTGAAAATAGTTGTGATTATTGAAGTTTTAATCATTTCTTGCCTTTTGGTATTATGGCTGAGTTTTCTGGCTGTGAAGATTAATATCAAAACCCAAAAAGAGATAGCAGAAAACACTCTTAACTTAGAAGAATCTAAAGTGAAACAAATTAACGAAATTAAAAATGAAATAAAAGATATTAACCAAACATTTAGAAAAGTAAATCAAATTTATGAAAATCAGGTATTGGTTTCAGATATTCTTTTTAAGATAATGAAGTTACTTCCTCAAGACGCTTACCTTGAGAGCTTTGTGTTTGAGAACAAAAAAATTCAGATAATTGGTAAGATACAGAGCTTAGAAAGCCTAAATCAATTAAAAGAAAAATTAAAAAGAGAAGAAAGTTTTAAGGATGTAGAATTTTCTATCGGGAGTTATGTTCCAGGAAAAGAAATAGAATTTCGCACAAAAATTACTCTAAAATAACAATGAAAGAAAAAAATAAAATCACAATTGCTATTTTAGTCTCATTATTTATTGATATTTTAATTCTTTGGCTTTTGGTTGTTCCGGCCTTTAGAGGAATTAGCAAAGCCTCATCATCTCTTCTCTCTTACAAAAAAAGATTGGTCTTAATTAAAGGAGAGATAGCCAATTTTCAGGATTTTGAGACCCATCGTCAATTATATTTAAAAAACCTTCAAGAAATGGATAATTTAGTTCAAGAGCAACTTTTTATAGATAAAGAAATTCCCTCAGATTTAGTGAATTTCTGTCAAAAAGAGGCTCTAGAAAAAAATTTGCAACTTAAAATCACTCCTCTTGTAATCTCTCCTCAAAAAGAAAAGGAAAGAAAGCCCCCTTTTGATTTTCTAGATCTTTCAATTAAGGTAGAAGGAAGCTTCCCTGAGTTTTTGAGATTTCTAAAAAGACTTGAAAATAGTCCGTGGCTAATTGAAGTTAGACAAGTAAATATTTCAAAACAAGAAGAAAAGATAAATGCAAATTTACTTATTAGAGGATATGTTAAAGCCAGAAATAACAAAAAAAATTGAAAAGTCTTTTAGGAATATCCCTTTATTTTTAGCCAAGCGAGCCTTTCTTGTTTTTGTAGTCTTTGTGTTATTTGTTATTCTTTTGAGCCTTCTTCTTTCGTATTTATACCTCTGGAGAGTGGAAAAGAAAGAAATAGCAATTTCGCCCAAGAAGGTAAAAATTGATCAGGAAATTTTTGAGGAATTCTTAGAGCATTATAAAAAAAGAGAAGAAAGGTTTCGTAATGCTTTAGAAGAAAATTACATTGACATATTCTTCAGATAATCTATAATTTTTCTTTGAAACGCCCCCATAGCTCAAAGTGGATAGAGCGGTGGCCTCCTAAGCCGCAGATCCAGGTTCAACTCCTGGTGGGGGCACAACCTTGTGCACAGCACAAGGAAATCCTAAGCACTAAATCCTAAACAAAAATATAATTGTTTTAGTCATTTGAATTTAGGATTTTGAATTTTGTTTAGGATTTAGAAATTAGGATTTAGAATTTCTAACCCTAGCGGGCCCGTAGCTCAGTTGGCAGAGCACCCCCCACCACTTTCTAAAGGGCCCATAGTCTAGTGGTAAAACACGTCCTCGGCATGGACGAGTCGTGGGTTCGATTCCCACTGGGTCCATAAAT
>Ga0190303_1000271_pt1 | contig 21224 bp, 18 predicted proteins | sample 48700701_MG_FD_161672 | JGI IMG/M metagenome (GOLD analysis project Ga0190303, IMG submission 161672) | Hydrothermal vent sediment bacterial communities from Southern Trench, Guaymas Basin, Mexico - 4870-07-0-1_MG | ecosystem: Environmental > Aquatic > Marine > Hydrothermal vents > Sediment ... | reverse complement strand
AGATAAAAAAATATCTTAAAAAGTAAATTCATATATATAACTTTTATAGTAATAATATATTTACAGATTAAAAATCATATCAAAACCGTGTTTTTTATATTTTAAAATCATCTTTAACCTGATAATGAATTGTGCCAGTACCTTCAAAAACTATAATATAATCACCATGAATACATGCTTGTACAATATATCCATTCTATTTTCCATTTGAAACAGTATTTTCTTCATGTTTATGCGTGCTTATTACTCATACTTCGCTACATATAACATTACTAGGATAATTAAAAATAGTTCTTAATTTATCTCTAACTCATAATTTCATATTGGTTTTTCTTGAAAAATCTTTATTTTTCATATTATAATTAAAATATATATATTAAAAGGAGGACTAAAATTGAAGAAAATTTTATTTACTTTTTTATTATTTATTATTTTGGTTTTAACAGGATGTAACCCGGTAAAAGATAATACAGGTGACAATAACGATGTAACTGATCCAAAAGAATCAAACGATCCATTAGATTTATATAATCCATTAGAAGGGGTTGATGAATCACTTATTTTATCAATAGATGAATTGTTCGAAGAAGAATATAATGGTGAAACATTATTATATTATTTTTATTTACCTGAAGATATTGAAATTGTATTTTCTATTGATGCTGAATTCGATAGTTTAGTTATTATTAAAGATTTTTTAACAAATCAAATTATATTTCAAGGTGATGACTCTATTTATGGAGATGATCCATATAGTGTAATTAGTTTTAATGCAGGAGAATATATTGTTGAAATAACTTCTAATAATAATGAAACTGGATCTTTCTCTATTATGTTAGGTGGAGATTCTACATTTTTTAAAATTAGTGGTAATCAAGAATTGAATAACACTATTTTAAATGATGAAACAAATGGATATTTATTAGAAATTGATGAAGCTTCTTATTATAGTATTAGTAGTATTGGAGATCTTGATTTAGAAGCAATAGTAACTTCTATTAACGGAGATTTTTTATCATACAATGATAATCGTAACGATGAAGACGAGAATTTTGAAATAATTATTTATTTAGAAGTAGGAACATATATTATTGGTGTAAGACCTTGCGATACGATTATAAGTGGTAGTTATCAGATATTTGTCGAAGAAACAACTATTACACATATAACGACAATTACTGAAAATACATCAATAAATGATACTTTATTTATGGGGGAAACAAATGTAGTTGAATTTTATGTAAATAGCGATGGGTATGTTCAAATATATGTTAATAGTATATTTGATTCTAAAGGTATTATTTATGATACAGATGGAAATATTGTTGCGCAAAATGATGATGGACAGTATTCTGATGATTTTTATATTGAGACATTTTTAGAAGCTGGAACTTATTCAATTGAAATTTCAGGATACAGTAATTATGATGTCGGGAATTATGAACTATTTTTCAACTTTAATCAAAATGATTCTGAGACAAACGTTATTGAATTAGATAATTATGAAATAGGATCTTTATTAGGAAATGGTCAAAAGATTTATGTATTAACAATCACTGAAGCAGTAACTGTTAATATATATAGTGAAAGTTCATATGATATGATTGGAACGATTTGTACATCGTCAGATGAATATATTACTCATAATGATGACTCAGGAACAAATAGTAATTTCTTAATTAGTAATTTATATTTAGAACCTGGAGTATACTATATTTATATTGAGGAAGTTTATGGATATTCAATTGATTATTATGAACTTTATGTTGATACAGTAGAAGATTCTTCAATAGAATCAGCAGATGAAGTTTTTACAATTGATTTAAATTCAAACACTAGTGGAATACTTGGTAGTGGAGAATTACATTCATATACAGTTACTATTTTAAATGATGGATATATAACAACATATTTAGAAAGTGATTTTGATAGTGTTGGATATATTACAAATAATTATGGAATTGTTGTAGCTAATAATGATGATGCTAGTTATAATAATGATGATTTTAAAATAGAAAATTATGAATTATCTGCGGGAACATATTCGATATATATTGAAGGATATAGTACAGCTGAATATGGGGATTATACATTACATGTTTCATTTGAAGAAAGTACGTCTTCAAATACAGAAATACTACCAAATGGTTATTTGGCAGGAACGTTATTAAATGATCAAATAAATACTGTATCATTTACAATGGAACAGGGAGGATATATTCATGCTTATTTAGAAAGTTCATTTGATAGTATTGGCTCTTTATATGATATTGGAGGAACATTCTTGCTTTTTGATGATGATAGTGGATATTTAGAAGATTTTGCTTTACAAGGAATTTATTTAAATCCCGGAATTTATGAAATTAACATTGCTGGATTCACTAGCGGAGAACATGGGAATTATGTTCTTCATCTAGATATTATTTATGGCGATAAAGATGATGCGGTTACTAGTCTATTTCCTAATGATATAGAAAATATTATGGATGAAGGAGATTATCATTGGTATGAAATAGAAATATTAGAAGAAGGGTATATGACTACATATTTAATTTCTTCATTTGACAGTTATGGATATTTACTAGATGAATTTGGTCAATTTATCACTTCAGATGATGATAATTATGGAAATAATGATTTTTACATTTCATGGTATTTACAACCAGGGACATATTATATTGTTGTACGTGGATACGATGATACAACTTCTGGAAATTATACTTTACATATTGAATTTACGCCTTAGGAAAAAGAAAGCTCAATTCATGTTCGTGAATTGAGCTTTTGTTATTTTGTTTCTATATGAATCAACCTGTTTATAGAAATGCCGAGAGCTAACATACTATAAAATAAAGAGAAAATATTTTTTATTGGTTGTTAAACACACAACATATTAGATAAATTATAATATTTATATATAAATATTGTGTCATAAAAAGTTTTAATTTTATAAATCAATAAGAGAATCTAAAATGGCTAAAACAAGGCATGTAGATAATTTTGAAAAGATATTTCTATTAATATTTTTCATAATTTAAATATTAAATAGACCACAAATTTTTGCAAAAAACACATATATATTACTTTTTTTTGCAAATTCAACAAATATACATATTTATTTGCTATAATAGTTTCATTAGATGTGTTGGAAAGGAGTGAAAGGTAAAGGAAAATGAAAAAAATGGGTAAGAGATTAGATAATCATTGATAGATCAGAGTATTTCGAGTAAAAATTGTTTGCTAGAAAACGTGCTATTCATCTAAATTTTCAATAGTTTTTTCATACCGATATTTTAACACAGTTATGAGTAAACGTGTTTATAATGACTCGTAACCTTATTATATATGAGTAAATATTATTTTAGATAAGAGTAATTATGATTATTATTTTTGAAAAAGTATATTGCATTATACAATTTATAAATGGTAATTTTAATTTGGTAGAACTTTGTGGGTGTATTGTAAAATGGCTTTATATTTTGAAATATTCAAGCAAAGAAACTCTTGAAAATTTTATTTAGTTATTGTATAATAATATTAACATTGGCTATTTGAATGCAAAAGTTTGAAATGGAAAGGAAGTTTTGTTAGGTTTTCAAGGAAATTGTTTCAGACAATTGTGACGATAATTACTAAATTAGAAAGATTTTTATTATTTATTCATTATGGCAATGTCACTTAGTTTCAAGTGGAAAAAATAAGCAAAAAACGTATTAAAAAAATTAGAAAAAGGAGGAATTGGGTGCAAAATTATGCGCTCAACAAAATGACATGAAATTTAAAAAATTATTATTATTATTTGTTTTTGCAACATTTACGGTTGCATTAGCAGGATGTACTGGCGAAGCTGGTTTAACTGGTCCTGCTGGTCCTGCTGGTCCTGCTGGTCCTGCTGGCGCTGACGGTGTTGACGGTATTGACGGTGTTGACGGTGTTGACGGTGTCAATGGTATAAATGGACTTAATGGTGCAGACGGTCTTGATGGTGCAAACGGTCTTGATGGTGTTGACGGTATAAATGGTGTTGACGGTACAAATGGTATCGACGGTACAAATGGTGTTGACGGTATAAATGGTCTTGACGGATTAAGCGCATTTGATATTTATATGCTAAACTATCCTGGTTATGAAGGAACTGAATCTGATTGGATTATGGAACTTTCTACAAATGGATTAGTATTAACTTTAACTGTTGTTTATAACAACGGTGTTACTGAAGAAGTTGATCGCTTAAACGGTGATGTATTAGGTGACTCTCCATACGAAGTTAATTGGTATTTAGAAGCTGCGTTCACTACGTTAGCTAATGAAACTTACATTACTGAAGATATGGAAGTTTATATTAACTTAGCTAGTGATGATCTTCCTGAACCTACTCTTGAAGACGTATATGTAATTACTGATTTAGAAGAACCTGAAGAAGATGTTTACCAAGTATTAAGTGGAGAAGCAATCTTTGTTTTAGATCAAGATGTTATATTATATGATAAAGATGGAGAATTTATTGAATTTGGTGCTGAAGATGTATGGAATTCCTTAGATTTAGACGAAATTTTAGCTGAAATTACTGTTGTTGATGGTAATGTAGTTGAATTACGTTATGCTAGTGACAATGTTATGGTTGAATCTAACGATGACGATGTTGTAGTAAATGAAGATGCAACTACACATGCAATAACAATCGAAGTAGTATATGGTACAACTGTTCTTGATTTAATTAACGCATTAGATCCTACTGATGGTAGAGAACAAGTTCTTACTGTATATGATGATGATCAAAAAGCAGTTACTACAGGAACAACTGTTCTTGATTATGGATTTACTGTTAAAGTATTAGCAGAAGATGAAGATGCAGAAGCTATTTTTGCAATTACATTTAAAGATGATCCAAGCGATACAAGTTTTGCTGTTGTTGAAGATTATGATGATATATTCTTAGTAAATCATGATGATGATATAATTACTGTTCGCCCTGGAACTTCACAAGATGAATTAGCAGCTACATTTGAAAGTATTGCTGATTATGATGTTACACTTGATGTTGTAAATTCTGAATTTGAAGATAAACAAGTAAATGTTTTATCTGAAGGAGATAAATTTATTGCTACTGCAATTGATGGTACAACTGATGTTTATATAATTTTAGTTGAAGCAAGCAATGATGTTGCAATTGAATTTGATGGTGACGCAGTTACTGGAAATATCGAAATTTCTTGGAACTTTGCTGCTGCTGATGTTGTAGCTCTTGTTACTTCTGCAAATGAAGAAGTACAATCTTATGAATTACAAGTTGATTTACCTGCTGATGATCCAGATTTAGGATTTGTTGCATATGTTGCAGATTCTGAATTAATTCAAGATGGAGATTATAAATTAGTAGTTACTGCTGAAGATGGAACTACACAAGATTACTTCTTCACAATTAATGATAGTGAAAGTACAGATATTGAAGTTATTGCTGGAGCAGAACATGAAGTTACTGATTTAGATAATGATGATTTAACTGTTAGTGTTAGATACGATTTAGAAGTTGCTGATTTAACAGCTGATGTTCAAGCTGTTGATGGTTCTACTATTGACGATGCTAGTGTATTTGATTCTGAAGGTAACGCTAGAACAAATAGAGTATATACTGGTGATCAATTAGTAATTACTGCTGAAGATGAAACTACAGAAGCAATTTATATTATTACTGTTGATGAAATTTTAGATGATACTGATCTTTACTTAGTAGATGATTTAGTTGTTATTGATGAATTAGACGGTGATGAACTTGTTGTATTCCCACAATGGGTTGACGGTACTAATTATGTTGATACTGTTGAAGATGATGCTCAAGTACTTATAGATGAACTTGATTTTGAAAGTTATGGACAAGGTTTTGATTTAATATTTGATGATGAAGGTACTCTAGAAAATTGGGGCGATAATGACGGATTAGAAAACTTAATTATTCGTGTTTATGCTCAAGATTATACTAATCCAAATAATGATGACTATGATGACGATGAAGGAAACTTTGAAGATTACGCAGTTGTAGTTAATGACTTAAGTGATAATGATAATGTTGTATTATATGATACTGATGAAGAAGTAATTATTAAAGCTTTACGTTCTTCTTCAATTGATGTTTATATGCATTGGGAAAATGGACAAGAAGTTGATGAAGAAGATATTCTTGCTGAACTTGACTTCGCAATTAATTTCCAAACTTATACTGATGATGGACATCTCTCAAGTGATGATTATGTTATAACTGTAATTTCTCAAGATGGCTTAGAAGAACATGAATATACTGTTAATTTAATAGTATCAGATGATACTGATATTACACTTGTTGATGAACCTGCTGTTATCGATTATGCAGGAAGTACTCAAATTGAAATATTCTCACAATGGATTAATAATAATGGTGAGTATGAAGATACTGACGATAATGATATATTCAATGATATTGACTTAGATTCTACTCATCAACAAAGTGTTGATTCATATACACGTGAATGGAATGAAACAACTGAAGAATATGATTACATTGCTTGGAATACAGAATTTGATGATGATATGTACATTGGAATTGTTCCTGAATCAGGTGAAGATGATATTGAATATTATAAAGTAATTCTATTAGATGCTGATGACGAACTTGATATTGAACATTCAAATGTTAATGGTGCTATCGAATGGAGCCTAGATGATGATGTTATTACTGTTGAATTCGGTGCTACAGTTGAAGATTTAGAAGAAGCAATTGATTTAGCTGTTAGTTTCCAAACAATGGAAGTATTTGAAAATGATGGAACACAAAAAGCTGCTGGAGATGAGTTATTCAATTATAATTATGTAACAATTACTGCTCAAGATGAAACTACAAAAGATTATACAATTATGGTTGCTGATGAAGTAGATCCTGTGATACCACTTAGTACTGATACAGATGTTAGTGCTGTATTTAATAACTATGCTGAAGGTGATGAAGTTGCAGATCTATTAGCTGATTTAGCTGATGATTATGCAGATATGTCATTTGAAATATTTACTTCTGAAGGTTTAGCAAAAACTAGTGATTTATTATATAACTATGATTACTTAGTTGTTACTGCTGAAGATGGAACTACTACAGAAACTTATGTATTAGGTGAACTTCACTAAACTATTACAATATTGAAAATATGATATTGGATAATAAACAATAATTATAGGTAGCATATCGAAAGATATGCTACCTGTTTTTTTTGTTCAAAAGACGTTGGAATAATAATATATTGGTTTTGTGTCAAGGATTGGGATGAACTAAATAAAAAGAAATAGTGAGACATTGAGATCTAATAAATCTTGATATCTTTGAACTGTACACAAAAACTTTGAGATAAGAAATTATGAAAGAGAAAGTAGTGAAATATTACAAAATATATAAAAGTGTTGGTTGAAGTAACTTATAAATGTATGAATGAATGGTGAAGAAACATAATGAATCAATATTTAAGTATTTCATTGTATGACAAATAAAAAAGGCATTAAGATTGTGATTTATCTTAATGCCTTAACTATTTTAGTTTGGATATTTTTTTGTTATGCTTTAGTAGAAAACACAATATTATTTATTGTGTCTATGATCAATGCTAGTCTTGAAAGATATCAATGATTTCTTGTTCGTATTCTTCAGTTGTAGCAATCGGAATTACAATGAAATTCTTTTTAGTTATACTATCAATATCAAACTTACTAGTGAGATTTTGTAAAGTAGCATTATTTTCAAGTGATGTTTCAATATCGCGTGTATTTTTGAATTCTATAATGATCGCAACCCTTGATGGCTTATTAAATGCATAAATAGAAACTTCGATACCGTCACTTTCAAATTCTGTAAGTAAACTCTCAGCTACAAAACTTGATTCTTTTGAATAAGTGTATCCAGCAGCTTCAAAATTATCTTCAAATTTTGAAATTCGTACGCATGAACTCAGGACTATAGTAAAACTAAATACAATTAATAATAGAATTATTTTTTTCATAAACTTTCACCTCGTATTATTTCTTCTTAATTATTGTAACATATATTTACCCTATTTTTTAATTTAATTTATCTCTTAATTCAATTACTTTGTTTTATTAAGCGATTAATAGCTATTCCTAGGGCAAGCATACCATAAAATAACGGAGCTACACTCATAATTTGATCATTAAATATCCCAGCTACTAAATATGCAGTAACTCCAGCAAACATTCCAGCACCAATATAATCTTTGAACGTTTTAAAAGATCTATTAATAAATAGTTTTAAACTATCATATAAATACATTATAAATATACTTAATAATGCGATAAGTGAGATTACACCAGTATTAATTCCTGTTTGTAAATACATATTATGTGGTTTTGAAGCTATTGTGAGTATATGGAAATAATTCAATTTACCAATATAATCATCTTGTGGAAATGCAATAGCGAACATATCTGGACCTGCTCCGACAATCATGTATTTTTTAAATAATGGTAAACTTCTTGACCAAATATAAACACGAGAAGAGAATAATGATCCATAACCTTCTAAAAATTCGATTTTATCTGGATCTGAAGGGATAAATAAATCTCCTGATAAACCTTCAAATTTAAACCCATCAATAGTAAGCCAGATGTTAAAATAATGACTATATATTTTAACACTATAATACGCGTTGTTACTACTTCTTATAAATCTGAAATCCTGAAAAGCTTCATCAACAAATGTAATTGTTTTGCCTTCTTTAACTACTTCTAGTGGGTCTCCTTCAAGTGTGGAAAAATGTAAATCATTTCCAGAAAATTCAATATGAATATCTTGTTCTTCGGTTAAAATTTCTAATGTATAGTCATCAAAAATCATTTTTTCAATATACACAGTATTATCAGATATTTCTTGTGCTTTACTAAAATCTTTTGTAAAACTCAAATTTTTTATTTCGTTTATAACACGCCCGTCAGACGCGACATTTAAGCCATATCCGACAATTATTAATACAATAAATGGGATGATAATATGTAATGGTTTATGAATTAATTCTTTTCTAAATAGCACAGAAATTAGTATTAAGGCTACGATAAGACCAAGTATTCCGGCTCTTGAATTTGATCCAACACCTGTAAATACCATTAGGCCAACAAATAAGATACTTAAAATTGCATATCCAATTTTCTTTTGATAAAAATATAGTGCAAAGCTTAAGGGAATCATTAATGCAGCAAAACTACCAACAAAGTTGGTGTTATATAAAGTTGCGTAAACTGCATAATCCGCAAATGTAAATGTTAAGACATCAGCTAAAGGATGAAGTTCTTTTGGTAAAATTAATAGTCTGCCAAATTCAGTTCTAAATATATCGTGTCCAAAATACTGGCCAACACCAATTAATCCGATAATAACACCAACAAAGATAAATGATCCAATTATGGCTTTAATATGTTTTTCTTCGCGAACTAAATTTATAATTGTAATAATGAATAATACATATCCTATTAGTACGAAAACTCCTTGAAACATTTCGATAAAACCTCTTAATGCTACATCTACGTCATCGGCAAATATTGCTGAAATAATGGTGAACAATGAATAAATAGCTAAAGGTATATAATATTTTGTTTTAATAAATTTTAATTTTTTTAGCCAATATAAAACTAGTAGAATTAATCCACCTATATACGAACTTGCGATAAAATACATTGATTTATAATAATGGAAGAAATCAACATGAATTGTTCCACCCAACCAATTATCAGCTTCAAGTCCATCTAATTCCATTACTTTTCCAAAAACTATTAATGGAATTATCGCAATTATAAAAAGCACTGGCATTAAATAAAGATTGCTCAGTGATTTTTCAGTTTTATTTAATTTACTTTTTCTATGTTTCTTGTATTGATTAGACATAATATTACTTCCTTACTTATCAATCAAGTGAGTCTGTATATAATATTACATAATATGATTCATTAACACCATTTTCGGCAGTAACATATAAACGATCATATTCATAGATTTTATCTAATGATTTATTTGAACCTTCACTAGTAGTAATTCTATATGTTTGAGGACTATTATCGTCAGCTTTAACGTTATTTAATATATCTTCTTGTATTGTTTCTTCTAAAATATAGATAATATCATCTTCTATCTTAAAAATATTTGTATCTAATGATAAGATAATAGTGTTTGAAGAACCTGTAATAATCGGATCTTCATCATTACCTTTAGTATTATTATAAAATACGCCTACTAAAACTAGTACAAAACTAATTATTAAAACTAAATTTGCTATTTTCATGTCTTCACCTCAATGCATTTTCACTATAGTTATTTTAACAAATTATTACATAATTGTCTATTGTTTCATGAAATTATTATTAGTCCTAAAAAATAGTAATGCAATATAAAAAGGCCTAATCATGAGTGATTTTTACCTATTTTGTATATTTATAAACAATATAATTTATTAAAGTATAAATATTATTATTTCAAAAATGAAATATAGTAGAAAATTATTGTTTTATTTTTCGTTAATGATATACTATATTATGTTAAAATCTTAATGTATACTTATATCTTACATATTACAGTGTGTTGTATAAATATATTATTGTATACAAATGCCTTACAAGGAGGTCTACAATGATAAAAGTTACTTATTATCAACCTAATGCACCAGATCCAATATTAGATAATAATGAAGTTTTAAAAATAGTTAAAAAATATGTTTTTGATGTTTCTACTGTTGATTATGTTGATGAGACAGGTGGAGAAGCAAGGGCATATTCTATAGATAATAAAGTTATATTAAAAATACAAAGACCTCATCGATTAAGAAGTAAAACGAGTTTAGAAAAAGAAGTGTTTTTTCTTAAAGAATTAGAAAAATATAAAGAAATAAAGGTTCCTTATATTTATGGGTATGGAAAAGACTCTAATATTGAATATATATGTATGACAAAAATAGAAGGGAAAGCTTTAAAATATTTAGAGTTATCTCATGTACAAAGAGAAAGAATATTGTTTGATTTAGGGAAGAACTTATATAAAATTCATAGTATTGATGTGAAACCATTTTTGGATTCTAAGTTATTTCCAAAAGATGAGAATTATGAGGTAGTAGTAAGCAGATTAAGAGATGGTTTTAATGCAAAATTAAACGGATTAAGCAATATTGATCACTCAGAAAAGAAGTATGCAGAGATGTTAGCGGATAAACTATTAAAACAAATTGTTAAAGTTGATAAATTTGTTACTATTCATAGTAATCCAGCTGTTTCTCATACTTTTGTAAACGATAATTTTGAATTTTCTGGATTAATAGATTTTGGAGACGCATTAATTAGTCATCCAGTAATAGATTTTAAGAGATGGAGTTTAGATGATAGAATGTTAATGTTAAAAGGATATTTTAGTACAAGTGAAATAAGTGATAATTTTCAAAACATTCTTAATGTTACAAATTCACTAGATAATATTATTGAAATATTAAAGAATAATAATTCAATTTCTTTTATAAAAGATTTAAAAGAATTATTATATGAATAAATTGAAATACAATAATAGTTATAAATTAAAATGAGTAGGTGATTTCATGTTACTAACATTTTTAAGAGCTTTTGGGCTTATTTTTATTGCTGAAATGGGCGATAAAACACAAATATTAGCTATGGCTTTTTCAACAAAATATAAAGTTAGAAATGTCATTATAGGAGTATTTATAGGGAGTACATTAAACCATGCATTAGCGGTTTTATTAGGTGCTAATCTTCATTTATTAATCCCTCTTAATACATTGAGTATAATAGCTGGATTTAGTTTTATTTTATTTGGATTATGGAGTTTGAAATTTAATAATGAAGAATCTAATAGTAAAATATCTAAATATGGACCAATCTTAACAGTAGCTATTGCTTTTTTCATTGGTGAATTAGGCGATAAAACACAATTGGCCGCTATTGCTTTAAGTACTGATAGTGTTTATCCATTATTAACATTATTGGGAACAGTTTCAGGAATGGTATTTACTAGTTTATTAGCTATTTTTGTAGGAATAAAAATAGGTGGTAAAATTAGTGAGTTTTACATGAAATTAGGAGCTGGGATAGTCTTTTTATCTTTTGGATATATCAAATTATTTTCTTCATTGCCATCAAATTATTTAACATCGAAAAATATAATATTATTTAGTATTTTAATCCTCTTTGTTGCGTATGTATTGTTTTTACCAGCGGTGAAGTTTAGGAGACTTGGAAAAGTTAATCAATTTCAAATCCAAGCTCAAAAATTACAAGATTACTATCAAAATATGTACAATTGTGTTAATGAAATTTGTTTAGGAGAAGAAATTTGTGGGACATGCGATGGAAATAATTGTTTAGTTGGATATACTAAAAATATTCTATTAAACGCTAAACTAGGTAAACAATTCAAATATGATTTTACTATAGTTAACAATAATAAAGATTTTGATCGTTCTAAAGTATTGGAATCATTAATTCAAACAATACAATTTTTGAAAGATGACTGGGATAATGATTTGTATAAACAAATACATATTATTAAAAACAATTTTGAAGAAATTTTATATAACACAAGAATTGATAGTAATAGTTATATTGATTATTTAAAAAGATTAGAAACAATCGATAATAAATTAAAAGATATGTTAGAACGTTAAGTTTCTTTTTATAATTTAATTTTTAATATTAATAAATAATACCTACATAAAAAAAGATGCTAATTTTTAAATTAGTATCTTTTTTGTTAGATATAAGAGTTAATAAAAGCTTAGTGATTATTTTCAATAATGATATTCATTATTTTATCAACAAAATTATTATCATTACTATTAGCGTAATCAACCATTATTATTGGCAACGAATTAATAATTGTATTGAAGTTTTGGTCTGAAATCAGATAATTATTAAAGTTTTCAGCTCTTTCTATTAATGACCAAGATATAAGACTACTTGTTAATCCATTTAAAGACATTTGTGTAGTAACAACTCCTTGCATTACTTTAAATGAATTATTTAAATCATTTGAAGATTCAACAGTATTGCTTTCTTCTAACAAGAATTCTAATGCACTATCGAAATTATCTGTATTTGCCCAAGAAGATCTAATAGATAAATCATAATCATAAGTTGCTTTTTCTTCTTTTGTAAATTTATCAATAATTATGATTTTAGAATTTTCACCATTATTAGTTAAATCTCCATAAGTGATTTCACCTAATTCTTTTGTATTATTAATATATTGATAATCTAGTAATCCAGAAGTAGTTAACATTTCTATAAATATTTGATAATCTTCATTGTTGTTATAATCTAACCCATCTATATGTTGAAAATCAAGAATCAAAAATTCTCCATGATATGTTTCTAAATAATTAATAAAATCAGCTATTATTACATAAAAATCACTAGAAATATAATTATGTTTTGTATTCCAATTACCTTCATTATAAGTTAAACGAATATCAAAGTATCTAACACCATTCTGCAAAAGTCCTTCTACATCAGTCACTTGTGTGACTGATTGTCTTACTAAATATCCTTTAAGTAATGTTCCAGGTATACCTTTCATAATACTATCAGCTGAGATGTCTGGAGAACTTAAAAAGTTGATATCACTTGAAAAAGCATCATGTGCTCCTAACATTTTAATATCTATTAAGTGAATATCATTATCTAAATTTTCTTTCATCCAGTTATTATAGTTATTAGTTGAATCATTGTGATTAATTGATACAATAGGAATGTTAATTATAATTAGAAGTAGTAATATAGTTATTCCAAATTTTTTAAGTATTTTTATAATCATATTTTTAGCCTCATTTAATCTTTCTGATTTAATAATATAATCAATTATATACTAATTAATATTACTTAGAAAGTTATAATTAAGTAATTGCTTTCTTTTTTATGTTAAATGATAGTAGATTTGCGATATAATATAGTTGAGGTAACTAAATTGTTTCGTAAGATTTAATTACAAATGACATATTTATAATTATAGATTGGAGGTTTTATAATGGCAGCTAATTTTATGACTGATTTTGATTTTTCAAAACTAAATAATTATGTGGCTGGAGGTGCTTTATTACCTTCTCCAGATCAGTATGTTGGTGAACTGATAGTAGAAGAAAACCAATTGTTATTTACATTTCATCAAAGAGATACTATTGATTATATTGATGATGATTATGTTTTTCTTAGTGGTAATGAATATCATGAAAAGAATATTTTGGTTGTTTTAGAAAGTCCACACCGATTCGAATATGATTCAAATAATAAACCAGTTGGACTCGCAATGGGGAAAACAGGAGAAAACTTTTTTAACTTATTTACCTTTGCATTACAAAAAAGCTTTTTAAGCATGAAAAATGGGTCTTATAATGTTATTTTAACTAACGCGGTTCAATATCAAACAAGTTGTGGATTAAACCCTATAGACCGAAAATTACGCGATAAAAATTGGCTCGACATTTATGATAATTTTGGAGGAGAAAAAGACTTCAAGAAAAGAATTTATACAATTAAACCTAGATATACATTTAACCTATGCACTGGTGGGAGAAACCCTGAAGGGTTAAGACAAAAAGTTAACAAATCTTTAATAGATTTTAAGTTGATTAAAGGAAAACATTTTACTGAAGGAAATCATCCTGCATCATGGAATTTACATGGTGATACAAAAAATGCTAAAATATACTAAATACTATTGACATTTTTAATAAAAGCGGTAAAATTGCTACTGACACGAAAGAGGTGATTTTCATGCTCGTAGCATGTGCAACAAACGATAATATTAATCTAATTGATGATCATTTTGGTGATGCAACTTATTTTGATATTTATGAAGTTAACAAAGCTGATTATGTTTTAAAAGAATCAATAGTTAATAACACAACAAGTGATCAACATTCTGATCCTAAAAAAGCTAAACAAATTTTAGAATTATTACACTCTAATGGAATTCATTTATTAGTAAACAAAGCTTTTGGTGCTAATATAACCACAGTTAATAAATTCTTATTACCTGTAGTTATTAGAGTAGATTCAATTGAAGAGATTTTAAAACTTATTCAAAACTCTTTTGATTTTATTTCTAATACTATTTCAACTAAAAAAAATTGTTATTTAGTTATTAAAGAAAATTCGGAGGTACGCTCAATTGAGACAACATAAGAATAGAGATCAATTTAGTAATGGTTATGGTAATGGTGGAGATTGTATTTGTGAAACATGTAATATTACAATTCCTCATCAAAGAGGTCGTAAATGTATTGATCTTATTTGTCCTCAATGTGGAAAACTAATGTCAAGAAAAGTTCCTGGAGAACAAATTAACACAAGTAGTACTATAACATCAAATAGAAGAGTTGCCATAATAATAGAAGAAGATTGTACTGGTTGTGGAAACTGTATTACTGATTGTCCTTTTGACGCTATTATTATGAAAAATAATAAAGCATTTGTTATTGAAGATCTTTGTAAAGGATGTATGAAATGTGCTCGTGTTTGTCCAACACAAGCAATTAAAAGAGTTTAAATTAATAATCATATTAGATAAAAATTAGAGAGTAACAGGCAAAATGTCTTTTGACATTTTGCCTTTTTTTTTATAACTACTTTTATAAACATACTATTACTATAAAACATATAACTATTTTTATATCTCAAAGATATGATTAAACTATAGTACATAAGGTTTATTACTTTTAATATTATTCATGAAATGACAATTAATTTCATTAAAAATAAAGTATGATAGAGATGGTAATTAAAAAAGTAAATTATAGTGTCATTATCCTTTTTCTAGATGTTGAATATATTTTAGGATAGGTATAAATACTGGAACCGAATTCGAATTACTAACGATTAAAGTAGAATTGAATCTTAATATTCAAACAAGTGACATTTGTTTTTATTTTATGATCAATGATAACGAATTAGACACCCTTTACAACCAATAATATTATAAATTAATCATATTAATAATAAATTCAGTTAATAAGGTTCCACTATATCTAATACAGGATGTTAATCATCATATTTATTATCTATATTTATCATTCACATCAAAAACCTTATATTTAGATTAAAGAATCTATATTTATTAAAATCAATCAATTTCCTGTTAGATTATTTTATGTACTAAAACAAATTTTACTTTAATTAATTAGTTATTTCATTTCAAAATAAATACGAATAGAGGTTAATATTATGAAAAGAATTGTAATTTTTGCTTTATTATTTTTCTCATTCTTTTTAAGTTCATGCGAAAAGAAACAAGTTATTGAGGAAATTTCTTGTACAAATAATCAAATCGAAGTAGATGGAGAATGTATTAATTTAACTGGACAAGAAATTCAATTAAGAACTATCATAGAAAATACTTCTTTAATTACAAATTACCAACTTAATGTCACTATTACAGAAGGAGAAACAGAATTTGATATTATAATGATGTTTGATAATAATAAATCATCCATAACGACATTGAATCAAACAGATTATTATATTGATAATTTAGGAGTATGTGAACATACAACTATAACAAATGATTTAATTTTTTCTAATTCATATGATTGTTTTAATAACGATACTTACTTATTTTTTAAAGATTTTGACTACAGTTGGTTTACTATTATTGATGGTAAGTATAACCTTAATCAAGAAAATTATGAAATAATTGAAACATTTTTTAAAGAAGCTTTCCCAAATAGCACTATAGAATCATTTAGAATATCTTCTACAGATTCTTATATATCAGAAATGATTGCTGAATTATTAATAGATGATCAAACTTACATTATAAAAATGAATATATCATTGATTGATAATATTGTTATAGAAATACCTGAAGAGGTGAGTAATTAACATGAAGAAAAAAATATTGAGTATTATTTTATTTTTATTTGTTATATCATCTCCTCATTTTACTTTTGTAGAAGGGTTATTTAGAGTTAATTATTCTGAAAGAACAACTGAATATGTAGAAGGAGTTAGACATACAAAATTAGTAGCTAAAATCAACTATGATGGAACTGAGACAGATCAAATAATTAATTATTTAGGTGTTAATGTTACAACACATAGTGATATAAATATTGTAGTTGGAGATAACTATATGAATTATGGTTGGGGAAAAGGTGATCTAAATACAATTATTAATAATATTAATAGTCGTTATCCTAACTATGATGTAATAGGTGGAGTAAATGGTGATTTCTTTGGAGCAACAGGGTATCCTGTTGAAGCATATGTTCGTAATTTTGAAGTTTTATCCCCAGGACTAGGAGTTGAAAGAACTGTTATTGGGTTTAAAGATAATGGGGAAACTGTTTTTGGAAGACCAGAATTTAGTGGTTTTGAGCTTTTAGTTTTTAATTGTGATGGAGCTTTAAAACTTAATGTACCAATTGAAGGGATAAATCAACTTCCTTCATCTAATGAAAAAGTAACTGTTTATTTTGAAAATAAACAAGAAATAATTACTGGAGATTTAAATAAAGTTATTATTAATGCATCAGAAACTAAGATAGATGGCAATCATATTTATTTTGGGAAAGGGATATTAGATTATCAAACAACTGATGAATTAATACCTCCATTACAAGGAATGGTAATTGTAGGAAAAGACTTTAATAATAATAATCTTATTACTGAAACGGATTATGTTATTGTTCAACAACATATTGGTGGAAAATTTGAAGGAGTTAGATTTGCGATAGGTGCTTGGGAACAATTAGTAAAAGATGGAGTAGCTACAGAATATTACTCTGAAGGTGCAGGACCATCATATCGTCATCCTAGAACTGCAATAGGCATTAAAGAAGATGGAACAGTTTTCTTTGTTGTGGTAGATGGTAGAGATTATGTTAATGGTTATTTAGGAGTGACAGAGTATGAATTAGCGGAAATTATGTTGTATTTTGATGCGGTAGAAGCATACAATTTTGATGGTGGTGGAAGTACTACAATGTCTTTGAAAAATGATGAAGGCGATTATATATATATTAATAATCCGTCAGATGGATCAGCACGTGCTGTAACTAATGGAGTATTTTTCGTAAAAGGAGAACATGAAGCAGTCCCAGATAAAGTACCATTTCCTGATTTACGAGAAGTAATAAACACACCAACAAACGTTTATATAGATATTAATGGTAATCTGAATTTTGATGCAGTAATAAACGCAGAGTCGTATCTTGTTAGTATAGATGGAGTGGATTATAATAGTGAAAATAATCAATATCGATTAGATTTAGAACCAGGAGAACATGATATTATAGTTAAGGCTTTAGGAGATCAAATAAATTATAAAGATTCAGAATATACAGAAATAGTAATGTATACTGTCTATACTAAAAACATGCAAAAATTTATTGATTTATTTAAGAATTATACTAAGTCAAAAACAAGTGACTAATCATCTTATTATATTTGCCAAAAGTCGCTCCATTCCAGGAGCGACTTTTAATCAAGATAAAAAATAATTTCTTCTATTTAGACAATCATAGTTGTATAATTAAATTTTAAAGAGATTTACAATAAATGTTTATTGAAAGGAGAATTCTAACATGATTACAAGAAAAGAGTTATATACAATTAATGATGTTCCTGGTAAAAAGATTATTGAAGTTTTAGGATATGTAAAAGGTTCTACCGTCCAAACTAAAAATGTAGGTAAGGATATTTTAGCTGGATTTAAGAGTTTAATTGGTGGAGAAATTAACAGCTATACTGAAATGATGAACGATGCTAGAATTGTAGCTACTGAAAGATTACTAAAAGATGCAGAAGCACTTGGAGCTAATGGTGTTGTTGGATTTAGACTTCAAACATCTGCCGTAATGGGTGGAGCTGCTGAAATTATTGCTTACGGAACAGCTGTAAAGTTTGAATAAGCTTTAATAGTATTATTTGTAAGGAGGAATTACAATGCATGTTATGCAACAGACGCCTAAAATTATTACAATTATCGGGCTTGTTTTTGAAGGGCTAGCCGCAGTAGTGTGCGGAATATCTGTATTAATATTTACATTCCTCGATAAAATACCTGGGTATAGTGAATCTTTATTAGAAATGCAACCAGATGAATTAGAAGCCTATAATTACATTATGGATTTTACATTTATAATATTAATTGTTTTCACTATAGTGTTCTCAATTATGTTTGTTATTAATATAAACTTATTTACAAAATTGATAAAAGGCTCACTTACCGAAGAACAAGCAAAAAAAGTTTATTTATATCAAGCTATTTGGGGCGGAATAAGTCTTTTATTTAATTCTATTACAGGGATTTTATATTTAGTTTCAGGTGTTCAAGGGTATAATAACAGAGTGGATAAGATTGAAACTAGAGAAGGGATTTAGGTGATTAGATGGTAGAAATGGTAGAAACAATTCAAAACATCCTTCCGTTGCTTATTCCATTAATTTTAATTGATCTTGCATTTAAAATATATTCTATTGTTGATATTGTAAATGAAGATAGAAAAGTGAAAGGTGGAAATAAAATTATTTGGCTTATAGTTGTTGTTTTAGTTAGCTATGGTTGGGTAATTTATCTAATCTTTGGTAAAGACGAATAATGGATGCAATTAAAACAGTTAATCTAACTAAATCTTATAATAATCAAATTGTTTTAAAAGATTTGAATTTAACTATAAAAAAAGGCGAAGTATATGGTTTTATTGGTAAGAATGGTGCTGGGAAAACTACTACAATTAATCTTATATTATCTTTAATTACAAAAGATAGTGGAACTATTTATATTAATGAAGAAAAAATAAAATATATTGATAAATTATATAAAAAGAAAATAGGGTATGTTCCAGATGTACCTGTTTTTCCTGGATATATGAGAGCTAAAGACTATCTAACATTCGTTTCTGATATATTTGATATAAGTAAAAAGGATATGGATGAAAAAATAATCAAAGTTTTAGAATTTGTTAATTTGCCAAATTCTAAAAAGAAAATTAGTTCTTTTTCTAGAGGAATGAAGCAACGACTTGCGATAGCTCAAGCATTATTACATGATCCAGAGATCTTAATAATGGATGAGCCAACAAGCGCATTAGATCCAATAGGTAGAAATGACGTTATGAATATAATTTACAAACTAAAAGGAAGTAAAACAATTTTTTATTCTACACATATTTTAGATGATGTTGAAAGAGTGTGTGATAGAATTGGTATTTTAGATGAAGGAGTTTTGCTTTTTGAAAGTAATATTGATGATATTTTTGAAAAGTTTTATAGTAATAAAATCTATATAGAAACAGAGAATAGCCCTGAAACAGTAATAAACAAGATTAATAATAATAATCTAGTTAAAGAGTTAAAGATAAATCACAATGGAATAATTTGTCAATTAGATGGGAAGACAGATTCAAATGCCTTAATTAAGAAGTTAATTGAATTAGATGAGAAAATAGTAGAATACAAAAAAGTGAAAACCAGTTTAGAAGATATCTTTATTAAATTAACTAATGAAAAAGCTTCTTAAATACGATTTCTACTATTTACAAAAAACATCTAAATTTATTATCTTCCCTGTTTTATTAGTATTGCTCGCTATTATATCACCATTAACAGCGAGATATTTAAATGAAATACTTGCATATACTTTAGAAGGTACTGGAATTGTTATTGATTTAGGAACTCCGGTTGTGCTTGAAAGTTATTCACAATATATTGGAAATTTATATGAACTATACTTATATGTAATTATTTTTGTAGCTGTAGGGATGTTTATTAATGATAAAACAAAAGGATTGTTACCACTTATTATTAGTAAACCAATTAGTAGAGATAAATATATTTTATCAAAATATATTTCATTGAATATTTTAATTTTTGTATCTTTATTTATTGGATATTTTGTATTTGATTATTATACTTTTTTCTTATTTAATGAAATAGATATGGTTGGAATGTTTTATGCTACATTATTATTTTTTGTTTATATTCTTTACACTACTTCAATTGCTTTGTTCGCAGCAACACATACGAAATCCTATATCTTAGCTATTGTAAGTACTTTCGGAATCATTTTATTTTTAGGAGCATTAAAATTATGGGAAGTAGGAATATTAAAATATATCCCAGGATATTTAATGAATAATATGATTGCTATTTTAACTGATACTTTTGTTGTAAAAGATGTTATTTATAATGTTTTACTAACATTGTTATTT
>Ga0190303_1000270_pt1 | contig 21370 bp, 21 predicted proteins | sample 48700701_MG_FD_161672 | JGI IMG/M metagenome (GOLD analysis project Ga0190303, IMG submission 161672) | Hydrothermal vent sediment bacterial communities from Southern Trench, Guaymas Basin, Mexico - 4870-07-0-1_MG | ecosystem: Environmental > Aquatic > Marine > Hydrothermal vents > Sediment ... | reverse complement strand
GTGTATGTAAAGGACACAATTGCTTATGTTGCCGATTGGTATGACGGACTGCGTCTCATAAATGTATCAAATCCAACAAATCCGACGGAAATTGGATCCTATAATACGGTAGGATATGCTGTTAGCATACATATCAAGGATACGATTGCATATATAGCTAATTATAGTGACGGACTGCGCCTCATAAATGTATCAAATCCCACAAATCCTACAGAAATCGGATTCTATGATACGGGAAGTTATGCTTATGATGTATATGTGAAAGACACGATTGCATATATTGCTGATTGGGATGACGGACTGCGCCTCATAAATGTATCAAATCCCGCAAATCCTGCAGAAATCGGATTCTATGATACGGGAGGATATGCTTATGGTGTATATGTGAAGGACACAATTGCGTATGTTGCCGATTATTACAACGGACTCCGTATCATAGATATATCTAATCCCACAAATCCTACGGAAATCGGTTTCTATGATACGGAAGGGTATGCTTATAGTGTATATGTAGCGGACTCAATTGCGTATGTTGCCGATTATTACAACGGACTCCGTATCATAGATATATCTAATCCCACAAATCCTACGGAAATCGGTTTCTATGATACGGGAGATATTGCTTATGGTGTATATGTCAAGGACACAATTGCGTACATTGCCGATTATTATGACGGACTTTATTTAATTCATTATTATGGGAATACGGGGATAAAGGAAACTAAAAACAGAAATAAAAATAATGTATATAATATTTCCGTTAGAATGTCGGAAGGATTAAATATAGATTATAATCTTTCAGATACAAAGAATGTAACAATAAATATATATAATATTTTAGGTCAAAAATTGTACAGTTATTATAGTGTACAATTCCCGGGGCAACATAGTGTTAAATGGGATGGAAACAGAGGCGTATATTTTGTAAAGATAGATATTGGCGGATATAAATATACAAAGAAAATAGCGGTAATAAAATAAAAGCAATAGTTAACGGATTTTATAAGAGGGGTAGGCTTACAATTCCGCCCCTCTTATATGAAGTTTATTTTACATTTATACACAATGTCTTTATATCTCCGAATGCAAAATCTCTTACATATAAAAAATCCAATTATAAGGATTTCTTTACTTATCTTCCGAAACCTCCACGGAGGGAAAACATTCTATTCTTTTCAATTTTATTTATTAGCTGATAAAGTAAAGAATACACCCATATCTATCTACCCCAACTCTCATAAATTTGTTTGACAAAAATACATAAATATAGTAGGATATAGCCAAAGGAGGCGGTATGATAATTACTACAAAAGCGCGATATGCCTTACAAGCAGTGGTTTACATTGCTATGAAAGAGACCGATGACCCTATTTCCATTAGTGAAATCTCTCGTAATGAGAATATTTCCAACAAGTATCTTGAACAACTTTTTAGAAAAATGAGAATGAAAAAACTAATCAAAAGCACCAGAGGAATCAAAGGTGGTTATATTCTATCAAAACCCCCTTCAAAGATCTCCGTTTTTGATGTTATAAACGCCGTGGAAAGAGTGGATAAAAAAATTCTCTGCCCTGCAAGGAAGAAGAATAAAGCCGAGTGTCTTACGGCAAATCTCTGGAAGCACTTTAATGCTGAAATGATTAAATGTTTAAAATCTTACACAATCAAAGACCTTATAACAAAGGAACATTTATGACTAATGAAGAAAAACAGACAGAGATTTTAAAACTAAAGAAAGAACTAAATGCGGTTATTATTGCCCATAACTATCAAATTCCCGAGATTCAGGATATATCCGATTTTTTGGGTGATTCACTTGAATTGAGTAAAAAGGTTACAAAACTTGATAATAAAAACATATTTTTTTGCGGTGTTAAATTCATGGCTGAAACAGCAAAAATACTTTCCCCTGAAAAACATATATATATTCCCGAAATTGAAGCCGGATGCCGCATGGCTGATATGGTTTCTGCTAAATCATTAAGAGAGTTTAAAAAGAAATATCCCGGGGCAAAAACGGTTTGCTATGTAAATACCACTGCCGAGACAAAAACGGAATGTGATATATGCTGCACTTCTGCAAATGCCGTGGATATAGTGAACAGTTTAGATGCAAATACAATTCTGTTTGTTCCCGATAGCAATCTTGCTTCTTACGTACAAACCAAAACATTAAAAAAGATTATTCCCTACCCGGGTTATTGTTATGTTCATAATCTAATTAAAAAAGATGATGTAGAAATGGCGCGCGTCCTGCATCCCGATGCCATCGTGATTGTTCATCCGGAAGCAAAGCTTGAGGCTTCTCTTGCGGCAGATTATGTACTTAGCACCGGGGGGATGGTAAAAATTGCAAAAGAAACAAATAAAAAGGAAATTGTCGTCGGCACAGAAGAGGGAATGATTTACAGGTTACAGAAGGAAAACCCCGATAAGAAATTTTATCCGCTAAAAGATAAATTGATATGTCAGGGAATGAAAGCAATTACTCTTGACAATTTGCTTAAGTCTTTGAAAGAATTAAAATACGAAATCAAGCTACCGGAAGAAATCATAAAAAATGCATATAAACCCATACAAAGGATGGTAGAATTATAATGATTGAAATGGCAACGGTTATCGAAACATATGACAACGGGACGGCAAAAATAACGATAGTCCCTCAGGATGCGTGCAAAACATGCCCATTGAATGGAACATGTAGTAACTGGGTGTCTCGTGAGAGCCTACACTACATTGTAAACAATAACATCGGGGCAAGTAAAAACGATACGGTTAAAGTGGAGTTCTCCGAGAAGCACCTTGTGACACATTCATTTATTGTTTACATTGTTCCGCTTATTTCATTATTTCTCGGTGCATATATCGGCAAAATATTTTTTAGCGAAACAGTTTCCATACTTCTCGGATTTGCTGCACTCGGTATTACTTTCTTTATAATTGCTCTTTTTGACAAGAAAATGAAGGATCCCTTTAAAGGAGAAGCTAAAATAGTTGAAATCATCACTGAGCCCATTAAGAGCAGCTATTCTGATTAGCGGAGGAGCGGATAGTACATTCGCCCTTCTCAAAGCCACTCGCAAATATAGATTCGTCGAAGCAATAACATTCTCATTTATGGAGAAATCAACCTGCTGTACACCTTCGGATATCGAAGATGCTGCCTATTACAGTAAACTTTTCGGTGTAAAGCATCGAATAATTGATGTTAGCAGGGAATTTTCAAATGAGGTTATAAAGAAGACTGAAAACATATATCTTTCAGGAAAAACCCCGAATCCTTGTGCAATATGTAATAAAAAGGTGAAAATCGAACAATTCATAAAAACTAACTGTCCCGCAAAATACGATGTTGTGATAACGGGACACTACGCAAGAATAACAAAATATGCAGGTAGATATTGTATAGAAAGAGCCGTTGACATTAAGAAGGACCAGTCCTATTTTCTCGGTCGACTGAGTGAACCCTATCTCAAATATCTTGAACTACCGTGCGGTGATTTTTCAAAAACGGATATAAGAAGAGAATTAGAGGAGATGGGACTTGAAATACATAAAAAGCGAGAAAGTCAGGATCTCTGCTTTGCAGATAGCAGCGAATATAAGAAGTTCAAGAAGCAACTATCCCTTCCCGGTAATATAATCCATATTGCAACAGGTGAAGTAATTGGAAAACACAAAGGGATAATAAATTACACCGTAGGACAACGAAAAGGGTTGGGTATTTCATGGGAATCACCGCTTTACGTAGTTAAAGTGGATCCGGCTAATAACACTATTTTTGTAGGCGAAAAGGAATTCCTCTATACCGATACCATTTACATTAACAACATCAATTGGTTATGTAGTGATAAACAGCCGTCATTGGATGGAAAAGTGAAAATACGCTCACTTTCCCCTCTTTTTGATGCCCATTTTACAGAAACGGGCAGTGATACTGCTAAGATAACGGTGAATAAAAAAATATTTGCCGTAACACCTGGGCAACTCGCTGTTTTTTACAAAAATAATCGTTTAATTTTATCGGGTTGGATTATATAGTTATTTTTTTCCCGGGATTCATGATCAGATTCGGATCGAATGTTTTTTTGAGCCTTCTATATAAATCAATTTCTTCATCGGAAAAAATCATATTGAGGTAATCGAGATTCCTTATCCCTATCCCATGCTCCCCCGTAATTGTTCCGTTAAATTTCACAGCCCCTTCAATCACACATCTCTCTATCTCATTTTTATTGGGCAATTCTTTATCGTACAAAACATTGACATGTAAATTCCCATCCCCTGCATGTCCAAATGACATAATCTCTACACCCGATTTTTTACTTAACTCATTAAGATAATCCAGTATATTCGGTATATTCGAAATGGGGACTACGATGTCACATGAAAATTTCTTGCTATAGAGCTTTGTAATTTCTGTTGAAATAGCTCTTCTTATTCCTCTTATTTTCTCGATCTCCTCTTTATCGGAAGCCACGAATATATCTCCTCTGCCTTTAACAATACCATTGAGTAAAACCATTCTGTTTTTTACATCATTCTCATTTCCATCAATCTCTATTAAGAGAGAAGCATAAGCATTACCACTGATAAGTTCTTGTGATTTACTTAATATGTTTACAATTTTTTTATCGAGGAACTCAACGCTCATGGGGTCTATATTTTTATGCATAATATCATAAAACAAACCGGGGAAATCCTCAGCCCTATTTACCGAGACCACTGCCATGTTTATCGTTTCAGGTTTATTCAAAAGCCTGTGTGCCGATCTTGTTATTATTCCAAATGTCCCCTCGGAAGCCACAAGCATCTGCGGTATATTATATGATGAAACATTTTTTATTACATATCGATCTCCAGAATAGCTTAATCCGTTGCCAAAAACCGCTGTCAGATTCAATAAATAATTTGAAGTTACACCGTATTTAACAGCTCTTGGGCCTCCGGCATTTTCGGCTATATTGCCTCCTATAGTACACATTTCCATACTTGCCGGATCGGGCGGATAAAAAAGCCCGCATTTCTCGACAGCCCTATGTAGATCAGCATTTATTACACCCGGTTCCGTAATCACTATCCTGTTTTTCTCATCCACATCAATAATATGATTGAACCTCAACATAGAAACGACTATTGTTCTGCTATCTATGACAGCTGCGCCCCCTGTTCTTCCCGTTCCGCTTCCTCTTGGCACCAACGGAATCCTATATCTCGATGCAATTTTAATAATTTCCCTGATTTCATCAGTGTTTTGCGGGAAAACGACAACTGCGGGAATCGTGAATTCCCGCAGATTGTCATAAGCAAAATATCTGAGTATTCTTTCTTCTACCAAACTGTGTTCATGCCCTACTACCGACCTTACATCATTAATGTAATTACTCATATTTTACGTTCGGGTAAAGAGGAAACTGATCGGTCAGTTCCTTCACTTCATCTCTGACTTTTGCAATTTCATCTTCGTTTTCAATGTTTTCCGCTACTCTCCTTATAAAGGAAGCAATTTTTACCATCTCATCCTTGCCCATTCCTCTTGTCGTCATTGCCGGCGTTCCAATCCTTATACCGCTGGTTACGAACGGTTTTTCCGGATCGAATGGAATTGTATTTTTATTTACCGTAATACCGGCTTTATCAAGGGCTTTCTCCAATTTCTTACCTGTTACCTTTTTGGGTCTTAAATCAACAAGCATGAGGTGTGTATCCGTGCCACCTGAAACCAATCTGAAACCTTCCCTCTTAAGCGCCTCGGCAAGTGTTTTTGCATTATCAACCACTTTTTTCTGATAATCTTTGAATTCCGGTTCAAGAGCTAATTTGAAAGCCACGGCTTTCGCCAAAATAACATGTTCCAGCGGTCCTCCTTGAAGTCCCGGAAAAACAACCCTATCCAGATCTCTTCTGTATTTTTCCTTTGTTAGCACAAATCCACCTCTCGGTCCCCTCAATGTCTTATGCGTTGTGGATGTTACCATATCAGCGTACGGAACGGGGTTTTCATGTAATCCCGCCGCAATAAGTCCGGCTATGTGAGCCATATCCACCATCAGATATGCCCCTACTTCATCGGCAATCTCTTTGAATTTTGCAAAATCGAGTTTTCGTGGATATGCACTTGCTCCGGCGATAATCATCCTCGGTTTTTCTTCAACAGCCCATTTCCTTAACTGATCGTAATTAATAACTTCTGTTTTCGGATCTACGGTATAATGAAAAATCTTAAAATATTTGCCGGAAAAACTCAAAGGATGTCCGTGCGTCAAATGGCCTCCATGGGATAAATCCAAACCGAAAACAAGGTCTCCCGGCTCGAGGAGAGTATAATAGACAGCCATATTAGCCTGTGAACCCGAATGTGGTTGAACATTGGCATGCTCCGCACCGAATAACTTTTTCACCCTTTCTATGGCAAGTTTTTCTCCTTCGTCTATGAACTCACATCCTCCGTAATATCTCCCATAGAGATTATAATCCAATTCTCCGCTCTTTCGATATTTATACGGATATCCCTCTGCATATTTATTGGTAAAAACCGAACCCTGAGCCTTCATAACAAGGGGATCCGTAAAATTTTCCGAAGCAATAAGTTCAAGGTTACCTTGTTGTCTTTTAAGTTCTTTGTTGAGTATGTTAAGAACCTCCGGGTCCTTTTCTTTGAAACTACTCATCTCCACCTCCGATAATATGTTTGTTTTCATAATCTTTTATTAAATTTACTCTTCTTGCATGTCTACCACCGTCGAATCCTTCTTTCAACCAGATTTCCATAAAAGCAATAATTTCATCGGTTGTGTTTCTCGCCGCACCAAAACATGCTATGTTACTGTTGTTATGATGTCGAGCGGCAAATGCATCCTCTTTTGTTCTTATAAGAGCTGCATAACTTCCACGGACTTTATTTGCAGCTATTGACATCCCAATACCTGTATTGCAAATAAGAACCCCTCTATCCGCTTTTCCCCGAGCAACATCTTCCGAAACAAGAAGGGCAAATTTCGAATAGTCACAGGATTCTTTTGAGTCTGTACCCCTGTCTACAACTTCATGTCCCGCATTGATCAAATATCTTTTTATTAGCTCTTTATGTTCAAAACCGGCATGATCGGAACCTATCGATATTTTCATTCAAACCTCCGATTAAAATGATAAATGCACCCCCATAAAATCCATTATAACTCCCATTATAGGAAATATAAACTTATCCAAAAGCCCCACATAAAGTAGGATTATAATTATTATAAATCCGAATTTATCCAATTTCAAGTAATAATCGTAGAGTTTCCCCCTTAGTAAACCTCCGAAAACCCTTGAACCATCTAACGGAGGAATAGGTATTGCATTAAAGAGTAAAAGAAGTAAATTTATTGCTATCCCGAAAGCCGCTCCTGTGGCGAATGTTACTCCAAGCTTGTAATATACCGCAGCTTTGTATATCCCCCAAAAAAGAATCATCAATACTAAATTTGCAGCCGGCCCCGCAGCTCCTATTAAAACAAGATCCTTTTGGGGATTTTTAAGGTTGTTAGGATTAATGGGAACCGGTTTCGCCCATCCGAACAAGAACTTGAACTTCATAAAGTACATAAATAGAGGTAGTAAAATCGTTCCGAAAAGATCTATGTGAGGTAACGGATTTAACGTCAGTCGTCCCCTCTTGTAAGCCGTGTCATCACCTTTCAAAAACGCTACATATCCGTGTGCGACTTCATGAAGTATTATGGAAAAAAACAGGATTACAATCTGAGTTACTGCTATCATTTGTTAAAAAGAGCATTTAAAATTATACTGAATATTGAGTAAACAACCGATCCGAAAACCGCAGTAGAAAAATCCGTAATTGCAAAACCGGGAACTACAAAGGCAGCAAGGGCAAAGAGCATGCCGTTAACTATAAATGTAAAAAGACCGATGGTCAAAATATTAATGGGCAATGTCAAAACAAGTAAAATCGGGCCGACAAACGTATTTATAAAACCGATTACCAATACGGCTAAAATCAACGAAAAAATATTCGTTATGATTATGCCGTGAAATAAATGTGCCACTAAGAGCAGAGCAACTAAATTTAACAAAAAACTCGTTAAATTATTTCTGCTGTTTCTGTCCACCGATTTTACCTTCGCTCATACTGCAATGCCCGTCGAAAACGGTTCCTTCTTCAATAACAAGCACCTTGCAGTATACATCACCTTTAAGTTTCGAATTTGCTTGAAATTCAGCTTTTTGGTTACATCTGATTTCTCCGATTATCGTCCCGCCGACAATAGCGTCTTTTGTCTTTATATTTCCTTCAATAGTTCCTGTTTTTCCAAGAACCAGAACATCACTAACGTCCACATTCCCTTTTACATAACCGTCAATTCTGATGCTTCCTTCAATATTCATATCACCGACTACTCTTGTCTTCTGATTGATAATGTTCGTTATGTTCTCCTTCAACTGTGCCATAATTTCTCCTTTTTCTATTTGATAAATATCATCGTTCTCGGATCTATGGGAACCCCTTTCTGTCTGATTTCATAATGTAGATGCGGTGCCGTTGAACGTCCCGTATTCCCCACGTATCCTATTATTTGTCCTCTCTTAACCGTATCTCCTTGAGCAACAAGGTTCTTTTGCAAATGCCCGTATACAGTCATATAATTGTCGTTATGGTCCATTTTTATTAAATTTCCGTAATAAAGATCCTGTCCTGAAAAAACCACTACACCGTCAGCCGTGGATACAACGGGAGTACCTTCTGCCGCAGCTATATCGATACCGCGATGTTGTGCCGAAAAGCCCTGGCTGATAGGACCGGAAACAGGCATTATATTTGGAATAAAATCGGTCATTTCCTTAGTGACTTTTAATGTGTTTTGGTACTGACTCTGTATCCTCAGACTGTCCTTTATCCTCGACGATACCGATAAGAGAGAATCGTAATTCTCCTCCGTATCTCCTGCAATTTTTATATTTTCACCGAGTAGCATCTTTAATTTCTTATCTTGACTTAAAATGTACTTGATATTTGCATATGCCTCTTTTATTTTTCTGTTTTGCTCTGCATACTCTCTGTTTTGCCTCTCCACCATTTTCACCCTTAAAGCTGTTACATAGACTCTGCCATATGAAAACGCTCCATAAATAAGCAGAGCAATAAATAGAGCAAGCAGGAAAAATATCAAAATCACAGTCGGTCTACTAATACGATATTCTTTTAGTTTACCCCCTCTTGCCGAAACAAGAATCAAGGTAAAGTAGTCGTGTGCCTTTTTAAGCATCGTAATCATTTGCGAACGCCACTACGAGATCCGTACATGCCTTTACATCCGAGACGGAAACCATTTCCGACGGAGAATGTATATACCTTGATGGAATGGAAATCGCCCCGGTAGGTACACCACCGGCTGTAATCTGAATACCAAAAGCATCCGTGGTACCATGCTCGAGTATTTCAAGCTGGTATTTTATTTTGTGTTTCTTCGCCACATCAATTAATTTCTCTCTAACCTTTCGATTTGTTAACATACCGGAATCTTTTACTTTTATCGCTGCTCCACCATCGAGTTTTACTTCCATTTTAGCCGATTCAGGTGTGTCCCCCGTACCCGTAACATCAAGAGCAATAGCACAATCGGGGCTTATTCTGTAAGCCGCTGGACGAGCACCTCTAACACCGACTTCTTCCTGAGAAGCGAATACGAAATAAATAGTGTTTTTAGGCTTTTTAATCTTCTTCATCGCTTCAATCATTATATAACATCCGATTCTATCATCAAGAGACTTTGCGATTATTCTATTATCCGTTACGATAGTCTCAGCTGCATACGTTCCCATATCTCCTACTTCAATCATCTTCTCCGCTTCTTTTTTGCTCTTTGCACCGATGTCTATATATAATTTATCGAGGGGAGATACCTTTGCCGAACTATCTCTTTTCTCTTCACCTATAACACCTATCACGCCGTTTTGAAACCTGATTCGGTGAACAAGAGCATGGAAGGGGAAAAATCCTCCAATGGCAGTAAATCTTAAAAATCCGTTTTCATCGATATGATTCACCATTACGCCAATTTCATCCATATGAGCATCGAACAGAATAGTTTTCCCTCCTTTTTTACCATTGATCCTGGCAATAAGATTTCCCATTACATCCGTTTCTATGGAATCACAATAATTTTTTATCTCTTTTTTAATGAAATTTCTAATATCATCCTCATTACCGGAGGGAGATGATATTTCAGTAAGCTTTTTAATTAGCTCTCTCATTATTCCTCCTAATTATAAACTTTTTAAAACCAAATCGGTTAAATTTATCTTGTTTTTTAAATCGTTAACGGAACTAATGGAAACAGGAGAATGTATGTATCTCGCAGGTGTTGCATAAACTATCGTTTTTATTCCTGTACCCGATATCTGGAGAACTCCGGCATCCGTGCCCCCCACCCCCGGTTTCTTGAACTGGAAGGGAATTTTATTTTCTTCGGCTACTTTTACCGTCAATTTCAATAGTTCCTTTGAGGCAAAAGATCTACCGTCTTTAATAGTTACACAGGGACCTGCTCCGATTTTAGGACTCTTATTAATGTCTTTTTTATTAGGAAAATCTTGAGCTCCTGTTCCCTCCAAAATAATAGCATAATCGGCTTTTATTCGCTCTCCGATTACAGAAGCTCCTCTAAGTCCTACTTCCTCTTGCACAGTGAATACCGCATAAAAATCATGTTTATATCTCTTTTTCAACAATTCAATAATGGCTACACAACCTAATCTATCATCAAAAGCCTTTCCTTTTATCATACTGTTTGACAGTTTTTCAAATTTTGTATCAAAAGCAACAGGATCTCCCAATTTAACATATTTTGCCGTTTCCTCTTTCTTTTCCGTTCCAATATCTACCAATAAAGATGAAAATGGCACCGGTTTTCCCCTCTCGTCTCTCGAAGTAAGATGAATCGGTTTTACCATTATAACACCGGGAATTTTGTCTCTTCCAACAATTACCCTTTTATCGACACATACGCGAGGGTCAATCCCTCCGACTCGCCCGAGTTTCAAAAATCCCGATTCATCGATTCCCGTTACAAGAAATCCCACCTCATCCATGTGGGCAACTGCCATGAGTTTCTTTTTGCCGCCGGTGCCCCTTTTCAAGGCAATGATATTTCCCATGGCATCTATTTCAACACTGTCCGCATATTTTTCCGCTTCTTCCGTGAGTAGTCTACGAATCTCCCATTCATCCCCCGATACGCCCATTGCATTGGAAAATTTCTCTATGTTCATCATTCCTCCGTTACTCAAAACGATTCTCGTAATTTTCGTCAAGAGAAGCAATATACCGTGCAGTTAATTTCCCCGCATTTATAACACTGTTAATGTTAATTGTTTCACTCGAAGTATGCATATTTCTTATGGGTAAAGATATAAGTACCGTAGGAATGCCCCTCCTCGATATCTGAATTCCCGTTGCATCCGTTCCGCTCATTCCGGGCGTAACTTCTATTTCGTATTTTATATGTTCCTCTTCCGCTATGTGCATAAGCTCCCTCGTAGCTCCCGGGTGCAGATTTGGTCCTCTCGCGATGGTCAAAACGGAATCTATGTCGAAACCTTCGTCCTTCGGAACACCGGGCTGCAAACCGAAAGTAGCATCCATCACTATGGCAAGATCGGGATCCGTATTGAATCCTGCCGTTTTTCCACCTAACATCGTATACTCTTCCTGCAGTGTAAAAACACCGAAAACATCCCATTTATGCTTTAACTTCGTCAGTTCGTACATCGCATAGATCATAGCCGCACAACTCGCTCTATTATCAAGCGATTTACTTGCGAATTTTTTATTCTTCAATTCGGTAAATCTGGATCTGTATGCAACGGGGGTTCCTATCTCAACACTCTTCTTTAATTTCGTATAATCAAGACCGGTATCTATGTATAAATCTTCTCTTCCATACGGTTTTCCTCTATCATCTTCACTCTGAAAATGCGGAGGGATGGAGCCGATTACACCCGGTATGTTCTCCTTTCCAAGCACCATTACTTCCATCCCGGGAAGAATTCTAAGATCAATACCTCCAACGGTAGAAAATCTCAACAATCCGTTTTTTTCTATGCCTGAAACAATCAGACCGATTTCATCGATGTGAGTGGCTATCAAAACTTTATTTTTCCCCTCTATCCCCTTCTTAAAAGCGGTTAAATTTCCCGCTTTATCTCTATTTATGCCATCTGCATACGGGGATATAAGCTCTTCCGCCTTTTTAATGACATCATCTTCAAAGGATGTTAACCCGTAAGAGGAAGAAAGTGTTTTCAAGACCTCTACTATATCCATTTACACCTCTTTGTCTTCAAAATTTTTTATTAATTCTATAATCCTTGAAAAATCTTCATCAGAGTAGAATTCTATTTTTATATTTCCCGCCTTTCCTCGCTTGTTTATCCTAACCTTTGTTCCGAAATGGCGTGAAAGTTGAATTTCGATATCCTTTATGAAGGGCGATTCAATAGTTTTGCTTTGCTTTTGAGGATATTTCGGCTTTATCATCTTTTCAAGTTGCCTAACCGTTATTCCGTTGTTTTTCACCTTTCTTGCAAGAGCCAATTTATCTTTATCACTATCCAATCTCAAAATTATTCTCGCATGTCCTTCTTTCAAATCTCCCTTTATCAGCATCTCCTGTATCACCTGGGGTAGTTTAAGCAATCGCATTGAATTGGTAATTGCGGCTCTCGATTTCCCTATGGTGCGTGCAATTTCATCTTGCGTTTCTCCGAATTCATCCATAAGACGTTTATATCCCCGCGCTTCATCAATGGGATTCAGACTCTCGCGTTGTACATTTTCGACAATAGCGAGTTCAAGTGCTTCTCTATCGGAAAGGTCCTTAACTACAGCGGGGATTTTTTCAATCCCGGCTCTCTTGGACGCTTCCAACCTACGTTCACCGCATACTACTTCGAATCGATTGCCCGGCTTATCTCTGACAATTATAGGTTCTATAACACCCTTTTCTTTTATGGAATCTATTAGAGAAATGAGATCCGTATCATCGATAAATGAACGCGGTTGATAGGGATTCGGATCTATAATACCGACATCTATCAAAGCGACATGTTCACCCGACAGGTCATTTACCGGGATAAGAGCATCTAATCCTTTTCCCAATGCCTTTCTCTTATGCTTGCTCATGTCTGTCCATTATTTCCTTTGCAAGTTTCATATAACTCATTGCCCCCTGACTTGTGGAATCGTAAAGAATAATCGGTTTTCCGAAACTCGGTGCCTCGGCGAGACGAACATTTCTCGGAATTACCGTTTTGAACAATTTATCCTTAAAATAGGATCTCACTTCATCTTCAACCTGATGAGAAAGATTAAGGCGTGAATCATACATTGTGAGAAGAACACCATCGATAAAAAGCTCCGGATTCAAACGCTCCTGAACGAGTTTCACCGTATTGAGTAGTTTACTGAGTCCGTCAAGGGCATAAAACTCACTCTGAATCGGGATTATAAGCGATTTCGATGCCGATAATCCGTTCACCGTGAGTATCCCGAGAGACGGAGGAGAATCTATAATTATATAATCAAATCTATCCACAACTTTGGCAATTTCTTTTCTAAGGATCAATTCTCTCTCTTCAATATTTACCAACTCAACTTCGGATGCTACGAGAGAGATGTTGGAAGGAACAACTTTTAGAAATTCAATCTCCGTTTCGGTAATAACATCATTAAGATTGGCTCTACCTATAAAAACATCATAAACTGTTTTATTGAGAGATCCGGGCTCAATTCCAACTCCACTTGTTGCATTCGCCTGGGGATCTATATCAATCAATAAAACTCTCTTCTCAGCCACAGCAAGGCATGCCGCCAGATTGACAGCTGTTGTCGTTTTGCCAACTCCACCTTTCTGATTGGCTATTGAAATTATCTTCGTCATACTTGAGGCATTATAACAAAAATGACCCCAATTGTCAAAGTAAATTATCTATTTTAAGTTAGACGGGTGTGGACATATTAACCGGTAAGAATGAGATTCCGAAACAAGTTCAGCATACACTCTCCCTTGTCACCCTGAATTTATTTCAGGGTCTATGAGATTCCGAAACAAGTTCGGAATGACAAAGTCAAGTGAAAAATGACTCTTTTTCTGTCCCATTGGGCATGTATTTAATTCATTTCAGGATTATTCCGGGGGCTCGTATCCCTCTCTTTTTGCCACCCTGAATTTATTTCAGGGTCTAATCCGCACTTTCGGGAGGGATTCTGAAACAAGTTCAGAATGACAAAGTCAAGCATGTGATTCCCCCGGATTATGTGCTGAATTCATTTCAGGATCTCTTCCCCCTTTTCTCTGCATTGTTTCCCTTGATAAAAAATACAATTTTATGTATATTTAACCATGAGCTATATTTTGAGATTTAAAAACAGCATATGGATTCCGACATTTACAATTCTCCTATTCATAGCCTCGGCATTTTTTAATAGGGGTGGCGAATCATTCTACTGGCTCAGATTATGGGAATTTTTTCTTCTCACCTCCATAATGATTTCAGTGCTCTATGAAACACATGATAGAGAAATTTCCTTAAATTATAACGGTTCCATATTTGTTTTTCTCCTCTTTATTGTTGCTGTAATTATTTCCACAATTTTCAGTTTCTACACCTGGGGTAGTATTTCCGATCTTCTGGAAATATCCTCGTATGTTTTGCTCTTTTTCTTTATTTTCATGTTCAAAAACAGGAAAATGGAAACCCTCTTTATAGGGACATTTATTGTCCTCGGATTAATCGATGCAATTTTTGTAATATGGCAACACTATGTTTTTCACTATGCACGTCCGGCAGGATTTTTAAGATATGCAAATTGGAATGCACAATTTATTTTATATTCGAGTGTACTTATGATTTATCCAATGAAACTTTTTTTCCGAAAAAACAGACGTTTTTTTTATTTGTTTATAGCATTCCTTTTAATTGCTATTTTTGCAATGATACTTTCGGCTTCGAGAATGCTGATAATCCTTATTCCAGTTGTCCTTTTTTCATTGGGAATACTCTTCAAGAAGACAAAAATTACGGTGATTGTTACCGCAATACTCGTCATTCTTGTTCTTGCCGTACCAAATCCCGTGTCCAATAGACTTTTACACAATAGAAATCGATATGATATGCAAAGGCCCAAAATATGGAAAATGTCATACGAAATAGGCATGATAAGACCTTGGATAGGTGTTGGGGAAGGAGCATTCGAGGATTTTGCAGTCATGAAAAATTTCCCCGTCAATGGCGAAAAATGGAGATATAAGGTTCATGCAAAAATCGCCCACAATCAATATCTACAGTACTTTGCAAATTACGGTATTCTCGGTATCATACCATATTTGATTCTGCTTTCCATTATTCTTATATATGCCGTAAGAAAAATTTTGAGTCGTTCAAATGAAGATTCTCCCGGAGGCTTTTGGAGCATTATTTTTATTTTGTTTACGGTTCATTCATTTTTCGACAATCCATTATATCTACCGATAAACGCCATATTTATTTTTACTGCAACGGCTTTTATTGTTCCGGTAACTAAAATAAAAAATTACACTATTATGAAAAAACATTCCTTAAGCTATAATATGTTCTTCTCCCTGCTTATTATTCTCGTTGCTTTTATAACACTCCACCCTTTTGTCTCAAGATATTTTGCCATAAAAGCAGAAAACAATGTTAATACAAACATCAAGAAGGCGAATAAACTATACCTTATCGCATACTCTTTTTCTCCCTTTGATCCACAATATGCAGCTCTATATGCAAAATACTGGGTATTAAGTTATAAAAAAACAAAGGATATGACCGACCTATTCCCGATGTTTTCTTACATGAATATTGCACTCAGGCTTGCTCCGACAAAGAACATATATCGAGATGCATTTATTAGTTACCTTACCGTCGGAGTAAAAAACATAAAGAATTATGAAACAATCGTAAAAAAACTACTGGAAGATGATATATATTTCAATCCTTACAACCCTAATTACAGATTACAGTATGCAAGATTGATTTATAAAGAAAATCCGGATTCCGCAAAGAAAGTTATTGAAAAGGCAATTGAATACGAACCGAATTTCGAAGCGGGAAAAGAATTCTTAAAAGAAAATTATGCAAAATAGAGATGATATAAAAGGCTTTTACGAAAATTTCTCTTCTGTTCTAAAGCATGATCTTATTTACAAAAACAGAAGACATATAAAACATATGATAATACTTGGCAAAATTCTTCGAGAAAGAAGCATAAATTCCGTCCTCGAAATCGGAACAGGGGTGGGAGTAATAACAGAATTTCTCTCAAAAAGGATAAAAGAGGTCAAAAGTATTGATATTAGTTCGAACAATCTGAATATTGCTAAAAAACATTTAAATAATAATGTGACCCTTATCGAAGGAGATATTCTTGATTTAGAATTAAAAGGCAATTTCGACCTCATCTTACTCCTCGATGTTTTGGAGCATATTCCGAAAGAGAAACATACATCCGTTATAAAGAAAATAAAAAGAATTATGAATCCGGAATCATTACTTGTTATATCAATTCCCAATCCTTACTTTTTGGAATTTATGAGTAATAAAGGCTTCTCACTTCAAATTGTAGACGAAAAAATATTTCCAAAGGATATCTTTAAATTATGTGAAATCAATGATATGATAATTGTGTCTTTTATGATGTTCGGTATAGATTATAAAAATCAATATGTAATGTACCAGATAGAAAACAGAACAGATGAATTCGAAAAACTAAAGAAAAGCGAAACATTAAAAGAGCGATTGATGTATAAATTGTATAATAATCAGATTGTAATATTCATAAGAAAAATAATCTGGAAATTTAGAACAAATGGGAAATTTTAAGAAAGATACATTTATTACATTCAACTCCAATATAGCTTTGCTATTTCTTTTTCTCATCTTTAGCATACTTTTAAACCGCAGTTTGGGACCTGAGCTTAAAGGGATTTATACATTCTACATGACAATTCCCTTACTCCTTAGCGCTTTTTTATCTGTTGGCTTAGAATCGGCAAATGTTTATTTTATTGGCAAAAGAAAAATCCATCCCGGTAAGCTTATATCAAATTCCCTTATCATTTACATGGCAATACTTTTAATTTTAATTATTCTTTCATTTATTTTGTTTTTTTTCAAAATATTTCCTCATATAAGCGGATATACCATTAGTAAAGTTCTGTTTTTTTTATCCTTATTTTCAACCCCATTAATTATGGAAAATAATTTTTTATCCACAATCGTTTTAGGACTACAAAAATACACTCTATACAATATTCTAAAATTGATTTCCGTTTTATTTCTTATAATTGCCGTTGCAATTTGTATTTTTATCTTTAAAAGAGTGAGCATAACAACATTTTTTATTCTTTGGATTTGTTCCGTAATAATCAGCATATCGGTATATCTTTTTGTTCTGAGAGGATATTTACATTTCGAAAAATTCGATATGGATATCTTCAAAGAGACAATTAGATATTCATTTAAAAATTATATCGCAAATTTATCTGCTTTTTTGATTTATAGAAGCGACTACTTCATCATTAGCATGTTTCTTGCCCCGAAATTTCTTGGTTTTTATTCGGTAGCTACTGTTATTTCGGAAAAAATGTGGCTTATTCCATCGTCAATAGGAACAATCCTTTATCCGCGAGTTTCCAATACGGAAAAATACCATAAGGAAACAACAATATTTTCCATGAAAATAAATTTTCTTATTATGCTATTTATAGGTACAATCTTGGGGATTATTGCAAAGCCAATTATAGAATTATTATATGGAAAGCCTTTCTTGCCTACTGCCAATATCATTTTGTATCTATTACCGGGAATAATCTTTTTATCAATAGCAAAAATGTTAACTGCGGATTTAAACGGGCAAGGACACCCGGAGTTTTCAGCCATTTATTCATTCATCGGTTTTTCATTCAATCTGCTTTTAAATTTACTGCTAATCCCGAAATACGGTATAATTGGAGCTGCTATAGCCACAAGTATAAGTTATATTTATATTTCGATAATGATTCTATTTTCATATAAAAATTTAATAAACTGCAAATGGACAGATTTTTTTATTAATAGTAATGACATTAAAAAATTATATGATATAATTAAACGATGAAAATTAAAAGCGATAAGAGAATTTTAATATGGGGAAATGATTATAATTCTGTATTCGTATTTAACGAGTTAAGAAAGATTTACCCTCACCTATCCATAGTTGATATTGATAAACCGTTCTTAACAAAATTGAAACATATATTGAAAAATGACATAAAATATGTAATTTCAGGTAAAATGGGCATACTAATTGTTATCTCCAGATTATTAGGAAAAAGAATTATTATGCATTGGGTAGGAACCGATTTAGTGGCATATAAAAAATCAGCCCCCTTAAAGAAATTCTTGTATAAAATCATTCCCACCAAACACATTTTTGTAACTTCCGAGCTTCGGGATGAGTTCTCGAAAAGCATAAAAGCACATATATTCCCCATACTAAAAAAACCGCCTTTTATAAAAACCGATTTTAAAATTCATAAGGAGATTCTAACATACATCCCGCAAAATAGAGAAGATTTCTACTATGGCGATTTTATAACGCATTATTTCAAAAACAACAAAGATTATAATTTAAATGTAATCGGTAACAATGGTATAAATCTTGCAGAATCAACCAATATCAAATACCACGGTTGGGTGGATGAAAAAACCGTACAAGAGTTAATAAATAAATGCAGCATTTACATACGATTCCTAAAGCATGACGGATTTCCGAAATTGGTAATTGATAATTTATACAATTTTAATTTTGTTATTTACAATCATAAATTTCCGCACACGATTTACTGCCAACCTACGTCTTCCCAACTTAATACCGTTTTATCAAATATTTACAGCCGACACTCATTAAAAATTGCAAACAAAAAACACCATAAATACGCTGAAATGCTTTACGAAAAATATAACATTGCAAAACTTGCGGAGGCTATACTTGAAAAATAGAAAAAATTTACTTTTCATTTCATATTATTTCCCTCCTCTCGGTGGAGGTGGTGTTCAAAGAACACTAAAATTCGTGAAATATCTTGATAAAGAAAAATATAACATACACATACTAACTGTTGATGCCAGATACATAAAATATACGAAAGATCCCTCTCTCTATAAAGATATACCGAACGAGATATCCGTCCATCATGTCTCAATTCCCGATATGAATTGGCTATTTGCAATACTCGGAAAATTGCACCTTGGTTTTATCTCACGAATATTGAAAAATTTTCTCTTTCTTCCAGACGAAAAAATTGTCTTTTTTTTATTTTCAAGAAGCCTACTGAGAAAAATCATTATGAAAAATCAAATCGATACCGTAATATTGTCTTTGCCCCCCTTCGGTTTATATAAATTCGCCCCCTATATCAAAAGAAAATATAAAATACCGATTATAACGGATATAAGAGATCTCTGGACCGACAATTTCTCGATGATATATGAGCACTTTCCCGTATTCAAATTCATTAGGGAAACAAAATATGAAAAGAGGTTAATAGAAAATTCGGATTTTATTGTCACGGCAACAGAATATATAAAAAACACGCTAATGAAAAAGTACAAAATCAATAATATTGAAACGATCACGAACGGATATGATCCCGATGATTTTATCGATTACGCAAAGGGCAGAAAAACGAATAAAAACAAATTGTGCTTTGCATATATAGGATCACTCTACGGTCACCAGAATCCCGAAAATCTTTTTAAGGCAATAAAAAGGTTCAAAAATGACAAATTTACATTTGACCTTTACGGCTTCGTGGAAAAGGGAATTCTCTCACGACTCCTGTCCGATATAAAATCGGTCCGCCACTACGGTTATGTCCCACACTCCTCGTTGTTGCGGATATACGAAAAAAGCGATATTTTATTGCTTTATATAGGAGGATATGATAAAAAGAAAAGGGGAATACTAACGGGAAAGCTTTTCGAATATCTTTATACACGAAAACCCATTCTTTTTATCGGTCCCACGGACGGAGAAGCCGCTGGTATAATAAGAAAATGCAACGCCGGATTTATAGTCGAAGATAATGTGGATAGTATATACAAAACGATAATCGATATTCACAAACGATGGGAAAACGGCAAATTAAAAATGAAATTCAACAACAAAGAGATAACTAAATACAACCGGGAATTGTTAACTCGTCACCTCGAAAGGATAATTGATAAAGTATGAACAATATTCGACTTTTAATTTTTTCAGATCTCTTACCGAGTAAGCAAAATACTACTGCCGGTACATTCGTAATAAATCGAATAAGAGCATTAAAAAACAACAACATTGATGTTTTACCGGTAAAATTATCAAATGTTCTATATTCCCATCGCATTATTAATGATTATTCTTTGAATTTTTATTCGCAACCAATAAATTTCAAGACAATAAACTATATGAAGTTCAGATATAAAGGAAATTTTGAAACTGCTGCCGATAGACTTTACAAATTGTACAGGAAGTTCGATAGAAATTTACTTCATATCCACTTTGGATTTCCGGAGGGATACATCGGTTATATCTTAAAAATGAAGTACAATATACCCTATGTATTAACAGTTCACGGCTCTGACATTCACACAATTCCTTTTAAAAACGTCCATTACAGAGAAATGGTATTATATGGATTAAACCATGCCGAGCATGTTATATTTGTTAGTAATGCACTACTTGAAACTGCAAGAGGATTCGGTTTTGCAAACAGTAAATTCTCCATTATCCCCGGGGGTGTAAATTTAGAGGATTTTATTGTGCGGAAAAAACCCATTAAAAAATATAAAGTTATTACTTTTATCGGACATCTTGAAAAAATCAAAGGTGCTGATTTATTGCCGTTAATATTTCATAAAATAAATAAACACGATGGTAATGTTAAATTCAAAATAATCGGAGATGGAAAATTAAAAAAAATAGTCGTATCGCGATTAAAAGAATTAAACATCTATGATAAAACGGAAATAAAGGGAGTGTTACCACATAAAATGATTCCCAAAGAATTAAATGAATCGGATTTACTAATACTTCCCAGCAGAAACGAAGGATTTCCTTCTATAATTTTGGAATCTCTGGCTTCAGGGACTCCTGTGGTCGCATCTAGTGTTGGTGGGATTCCTAAAATAGTAAAAGACGGTATAAATGGCATTCCGGTTGAAAAGGGAAATAGTTTCGTCGATAGGTTTTCAAAATCAATAGTAAAAGCTTTGGTAAAGGAATGGAATAGCAAAAACATTAGAAATTCCGTTCTGATTTACGATT
>Ga0190303_1000269_pt1 | contig 21446 bp, 22 predicted proteins | sample 48700701_MG_FD_161672 | JGI IMG/M metagenome (GOLD analysis project Ga0190303, IMG submission 161672) | Hydrothermal vent sediment bacterial communities from Southern Trench, Guaymas Basin, Mexico - 4870-07-0-1_MG | ecosystem: Environmental > Aquatic > Marine > Hydrothermal vents > Sediment ... | reverse complement strand
CTTTATGCGCCTAATTTCAGTAATACGATGAATTCAGTAACAAAACGTTTACCAATGCCAGAATCCTTGAGGCCAATGATATTACTCCTTATTTACATGCATCGGACCTCATGGTATCTGACACTTGTTCAGTTATTTATGAATTTATGGCTTTAGGAAAACCAAGCATAACCTTTAACACACTTTATCGAAGTAATAAAGGTTTTGATGTTACGAACAGTTCACAACTAAAAGTGGCGTTACAGAAGCTAAAAAACAATCATCATATGTTGGACGAGAGAATCAGAGAAAATATGGAAGACGTAAATCCATATCTGGATGGTTCCATAACAGGCAATATTTTTAAAACTTTTAATGAAATCATGCAGGAAGGCATCCTGCCTAAGAAGAATAAACCTAAAAATCTGTTTAGAAAATTGAAGGTAATTCAGTACTCTATAATGCGAAAAGGATATTTGAAATAAGCGGAGGATACATGGCCGGGAGTTTAAGACTGGAAGGAAAATTAAGGCAGCAAGCCCAGGAAATGCTATTGAAAGTTGGTAGAATTTTCAACAATGCGAAACTGGAATATGTCTTGGAAGGGGGGACTCTTTTAGGGGTCATTCGAGAGAATCGATTACTCCCTTGGGATAACGACATGGATATAACGATAATGGAAGATCAGATTCCGGTGTTGCTGAAAACCAGAAAGGCCCTTTGGAGAGCAGGCTATAGAACCAGACTGCGCTATTACAAAGAAGATGTAGGCCCATTTAAAAAGGGCGAAATTAGAATGATGAAGATTCAAACCAGAAAATGGTTCATCTTCAAAGATAAAAGCCTTCTGGATATCTTCATTAAAAGAGAAAAGGATGGCCTTGCATACTGGAGTGTAAGTGCCAGAAATCCCGTTCTTAAATCAGTTGAAGCTAAGTTTTACCGTAATAGATCATTCTGCAGGTTTTTGGGCGAAAAGTTCACTATCCCTCAGCAAACAAAAGAGTATTTAACTTACCGATATGGCGATTGGAAAACCCCAAAGAAGAAGTGGAATTTTAAAAAAGACGACCAGGCGATTGTAAAAAAAATAGGGGAAGTCATGTAATAATAATGAAGCGAGATATCTATCTGTAATCGGGGAAAGATAAGTTTTTTGGGCAAACCCGGAATCCATGGATTAGTATGAAATTAGATAATATAATTGAGATATTCAAACGTAATGTTTTTGAAGTAAAACAGCTGGAGTTCCACGATGTTGTTAACAGGGACGTTAAAATTGAGAATTCGATAATTATCTACTCCTTCAGTCAGAAACCGGGATGTCGAGCCTATATAGTTGATTTAATTACTTACTTCTCCAAATTTAACAACTTGGTTCTACCCGACCTTGACTTCTTAAATGCCATGAGAATAAGGGATTTCAGGAATTATACTCCCGCATATCAGAAGCTAATCAGCTTGCTGCTTATTATTTTTCCCATTCCGCAGAGCTGTAAACATGTGAGTTCGAATTTCCTCTGGTTTACAAAACCATAGATGGTTCTAACGGTAAAGGTGTTGTTTTTGTTAAAGACCGTCAGGAATTATTGAATATTGTTAAGCAGAGTGAGAAGATTCCCTTCCCTGATCAGCTTGATCTGCTCATACGGAAATACTTACGTAAGAAGAAAAGTTATAAAGATATAATAACAGCACAGATATGCAACAATACACAAAGCACATTAGACCGTATAAACGTTTTGTGTTACAGAAGTTCATTCCCAACCTTGAGTGGGACTATAGAGTTCTGGTGGTTTATGACCGATACTACATAGCTAAAGGGCATATTCGGAATAATGATTTCCGGGTCAGCGGAGCAAAAAAGTTCGATTTCGATTTTACTCCGGATCCAAAGATTTTAAATTTTGCCCGTAAGATTTTTGCTGCTTTTAATAATCCTCATCCTTCAATGGATATTGCTTTTGATGGGCAAGAGTGCTATTTGCTGGAGTATCAGGCTTTGCACTTTGGCATTAATGTCTTGGTAAAATCAAATGGCTACTATGAACAATCTGATAATGGGTGGAGAAAGATTGATAAAAAACCGGAAATTGAAGAGGATATTGTGTATGGTTTCGTTGAATATCTCAATTCTAAGTTGAAAAACCTCTGAGTCTTTGCAGTGATGACTATGAGAAGAGTAGGATTTTTCCGATGTATTACTTGATTTGTTCGTATTATTCGGCCTGAAGATTCTTTGCGCTTCGTTTCAAAAAAACACAGTTTGTAACTCGTTCTTCTCCCATGACTGGCGCAGAAGAAGTCTTGTAGTATTCTTTGTCAAAACTGATTAGCCTTCTTTAAGAGTCGATTAATCGTAAACTACGCAAGTTTTTTTTGTCTATTTCTCGTGCTTCGTGATGATTTCCTCTACCAATTTGTTCTGAGACACATATTCCCGAATCATCATCAGATCTGGATGGAAATCGATCTCTCCCCAGTCGTTTGGATTGCAGGTGGTATAATGCACAGGATATCCTTTGTTGATGATCTCCTGAATTGCCTTGAGATAAAAGACATCACGATTTGAACTCAATCGCACCATCTCTTCCAATATGTTTACATATATCTTGGGCCCGTGTCCGCTGAATTTGATGATTCCCACCGATTCCCCATTGGCCTGTTCCAGAGGAATCTTTTTACTCACCCGTTTTACCATGCCATTTTCATGCACGATCTTCATGTCATCATCATCATACTGCTCTTTTTCGTCTACTACCATGGTGATGTTGTGCTCACTTTTCAGCAGTCCCCGGATCACATCCGGTGTAAACATATCATCACCGTTTATGGTGATGAACTCATCAGTCATAAAATGTCGTGCCATCCAGACGGAAAGCAGGTTGTTTGAGCAATCGTAAAAAGGATTGTAAACCGTTTGGATATTGAAGTCCTTTTGGTATTCATGAACTTTTGCCTCGATCTGCTCTGCCCGATATCCCACGATGATCACGATGTCACGGATGTTGTTTTCCCTCAGGCTATGAAGCTGGGCTTCCAGCAACGTAAGTCCCTGCCCAACATCCAGAAGGCTTTTGGGCGTGTTTTTGGTAAGTGGCCACAGACGCGTTCCCTTGCCTGCTGCAATGATGATAGCTCGCATATTCCTTCCCCTATTCATTTTCTTTAGGCAGGAAAATCATCCTATTCCTGCTGTCCACCGTTTTTATCTGTTTTGGTCCGGATGGAAACCGTTATTTGCCGATCTTATCTTTGCGAAACAGCCGATAATAGCTGTTTTTCAGCTTGGTATTGTTTCGCCGAAATCGGCGGAAAAGATAGGATGTCAGCAACAACCACTCATAGGGCACGTTCTCATATCGACGGTAAAACTCGATGATGGCCTGGGCCTGACGCTGTGTCGCATTTCCATCGGGCTTATACACAGTGTAGTTGAAAATCTCGTTTCGTTTCTCTTTATATGGATCATGGGCCAGATTGCGGGATACAAAATCCTTGATCTCCTCAGCCCGGTTAATCACGTCTCCTGCCTGCCAGGCAAAGGTATTTGATCCGATATCGTCAGATTTCTGGTAATAATCCGGTGCAGGATTGGCGAAGACGATAGGGCGATCGAAATGGAACCATTCGTAGCAGGCGGTAGAGATGTCTGATATCATAAGGTCTGCCTGGTACATAAAGGGCAGGATATTGTCGTCAATGCACACCTTTACTACATCTTCGGCTCCCAATTCCTGGATGAGATTATCGATCTGCTCATAGATGTCCCCTGGTTTGCGGAAGATGCGGCTGTGGTATTTTATGATGAGGTTGTAGTTTTTGTGCAATGCCCGAATGATTTCCATGGCCCAGAGATTCAGTGAACTTTCTCCGTGAGGAGAAAATTTTATCATCTTCATATGCACATGTTGGCTGATCCAGGTAGGGGCATAAAGAACTGTTTTGCGACCGTTGTTAAAGAGAGGCGTCACCTTCAGGGTGTTGTTTATCAAAGGATCAAATTTGGGATATCCCACGATTTTCCATTGGGGAATTTTCTTCAAATAGCCTGATTTTGCCACTTTGTCCTTTGTCTTCTCACCCGGGAAAAGTACTAGATCATAGACCAGGATTTTTAATGATTCCACATAATTTTTATCGGAAAGCCCGCCATGGAAAATCTCGATGGCTTTTCCTCTGAACAGTACGTGGTAGCTGGGATAGATCATCACCCGGATGCGGTGCCTCACAATAAGGCGCTGAATTTCAGCTTCATTTTTACATAGATAAGCCTGAATATTCTGATCACCATATTTCTGCATTAAGTGGTCGTAGATCTCCTTTTTCCTGGTAAAGACAATGCCTCCCAGGTAAGGATAGAGACGGATGATCGGTGGGATGTGTTGGATGTCTGTAACCAGATAGTAGCCGATTTTCAAGTTATTTTCCATCACGGTGCTCCAGCTTCTGCAAAAAGTCCAGTGCCCGATCGGTGGATTTTCCATCATTGAAATAAAAGACTCGGTGCAACATCTCTTGATAATCCTGACGGTATTTCTGTTGTGCTAATGCATTGGATATCATGTCGTTGATATTTTCCCTCCTATGATACAAGTCCACGTAATTGAGGATGTTGAGCTCAACAGGCATGGAGTGCAGTTTTGAATAGCCATTTTCTGCTATAATGATGGGATTGCCGGTGATGAGATACTCGTAAAGTACTGATGCCGTGTCACTTATCAGGATGTCTGAAACCACAAAATCACCCATGGTGTCAGAACGGATGAGGTCGGAGCAATCGGAGAAATAGAGATGCTTGATGCCCTTGAGAGCACTCATTATGCGCAAGGTGTGGGTACGCTTGTAATCGTAGTAGTGAGGTCTGATGATAAGATTGTATTCCTGAGTGATTTCTTTGGCAAATTTAGCAGCATACCGTTTGTAGGTGCCCATGCTGTTATTGTACCAGCGGAAACTCAGCCGATATCCCTTCAGCATCAGTTTAAGGGCTATGATCAGCAACTTGGCGCGGTGGGTGATGCACATGGAAATGTCCATGTCGTTGTCCCAAGGCAAAAGCCGTTGTTCGCGGATTATCCCCTGCAAAGTGCCGCCTTCCAGCCAATAGGGAATGTGGGATTTTTCCAATTCAGTGGTAACATCTCGCAACATTTTCAGTGCTATAGGTTCGTTTTCTACTGCCATTCTCGATTTTCCAGCCCTTTTTCCCGCAGCTTTGCTTCGATAGCTTTTTTTTGTTTGATCAAAAAAAGTCCCAAGACCCGTTTGTGGTCTGCTCCTACATGGAACTTGCAGTGGTATCGGCTATCTTTGGCCATCTGCAGATAGAGAGGCCAGAGAGCGTTGAAATAGTATTCTTTTTTCAAATCGAATAAGATAGTATACATTAGCGGAGGTATCCTTTGCGGAACTGCTGATGATAGAGAATTTGCATTTTGCGGAAAAGATTCAGGGGCTTGGAGTTGGTGGGGAAGGCGTTTGTCTCGGCCATTTCCACCAGCCGCCGGATGAGCTTTTTGCTGATCTCTCCGCTGAGGTCAGGATTGATCTGGGCGATGTGCTCACGCCGTTTAGCGGCGAATTCTGCGGGATTTTGCAGGGATGTATCCAGCGCGGCCCGAAGTTGTTCCGGTTGGGTGATGTTGATGCCTTTGTCTTCACGGCTGCGGGTGCGGTAGGTTACTACCGGTTTGTCCAGCAGGAGCATTTCATAGATTACAGAGGAAGTGTCAGAGAGCATCACATCTGCCACGTGAAGCCAGGGGGTGATGTCAAAATCTTCAATCAGGTGGATGTTTGTGCCCTTTTGCAGGAAGGTGCGGATGGTTGCCTTGTCCATCAGTTCATGAAATTTCACGCACCAGTATTCATCTTCTTTTGCGATGGACGGGATGATATCCATCAGGTCGGTGGCAGATTCCAGTTTTTTACTGAAGGTGGGAGCGTAGAGAATCACTTTTTTTCCAGCCGGTATTTTCAGCTTTCGGCGAAGATCTTTCTGCGGGTAATGCAGGATATAATCTACTTTTGGCCAGCCGGTTTCCAGCAGGACAAAGTAGCCGTATTTTTTTTGGAGTGCAGCAAATTTGCGGGTAACATAGGGCCCGGAAGTACAATAGCAATCGAAAAAATGACGGATCTTGTAGTGAGAACTTTTTTCCACACCCAGGCCGTGGAAGAGTTGAATTTTCTTTCCTGGAAGACGATAATCTACGAAATTTCCCGGCGCCAGAACGAAATCCGGATGGAATTGTATTGCTGCATCCAGGGTGGTAAACCGATGAATCCCATGCCAGGAATCGGGTAATACTCTGGCTACTTTGTCAGACAAAAAGAAGCCGCATTGATGGGGTGTGGTGAGGATGTACTCAACCAGGGGCGCAACGATGGGGATGGAGTATTTTTTTGAAATATAAAAGAGAAATCGCATGGGATTATCCGTTGAACTGGAGGTTGTACAGCACCTGGTAGCGCTGGCAGGACTCCAGTAATTTCTCATGAGTGCCCATGCCCACGATTTCGCCGTTGTCCATCACCACTATTTTATCGGAGGTAAGGATGGTGGAAAGGCGATGAGCAATCACCACAACGGTGCGGTTTTCGGTGGCGCGGTCTATGGCTAACTGCACATTGCGTTCGGCTTCGGTATCCAGAGCGCTGGTGGCTTCATCAAATATCAGGATGGGAGGATTTCCCACAATGGCGCGTGCGATGCAGATACGCTGTTTTTGGCCCCCGGAGAGGTTGTTGGCTTTGGGATTCAGAAGGTGCTCGTATTTTTCGGGAAGGGTGTCGATAAATTCATCGGCGTAGGCGATGCGGGCAGCTTCAAAAATCTGTTCATCACTCACTTCATCCAGAGAGCCATAGCGGATGTTTTGGGCCACGGTATCCGAGAAGAGGATCGATTCCTGGGTGACTGTGCCAAAGAGGGTTCGCAGGTCTTTCAGCTTGATGTCCTGAACCGGTATCCCATCCATGACTATAGTGCCGGAGGTGGGATCGTACATGCGGGTGAGGAGATTCGCCAGAGTGCTTTTTCCTGAGCCGCTGCTGCCCACCAGAGCTACTTTCTCCCCTTTATTTATATTGAAGGAGATGTTTTTCAGCACCTGCTTTTCGGCATTGTAGGCAAAGCAGACATTGTCGAAAACAATCTGATCAGTGAACTGCTTTTTGTTTTTTTGGGAAGGGTGTTCTTCGATTTCGCTTTTTCTATCTAATATCTCAGAAATGCGATCCAGGGAAACCAGGGCTTTACGGATCTGGCTGTAGGCAACCGAGAGTTTTTTTATTGGATGCAGCATCGAGAAAATGGCCAGCAGGAATGAGGTGAACTGTCCCAAGGTGAAATTGTTGTTTCCTGCGATAATCTGATGTCCACCGATGAGGAGCACGATGATGCCCATGATGGAACCATTCAGCTCTGAGAGGGGAACATTTACCGAACGGTAGATTTGGCCTTTGAGCCAATAGTTAAAGTTTTTCGTGTTTACTTTATTGAATTTTACCAGCTCGTAATCTTCACGAGCAAAGGCCTTTACGATGCGCAAATTACTGATGGTTTCTTCGATGTTGGAAAACAGATTGGATGATTGTCGCTGAAGGCGTTTCGAATATTTTTTTATCTTGGTACCCAAAAAACTCAAAAGTATCGAAAAGACAGGGAAGAGGATGAGACTGTATAAAAAAAGTTTGCTATTGAGGAAAAAGGCGAGGTAGGCATACATAAAAAGCAGAACGATATTTTGCAGCACCATAGAAAAGGATTTAACAAAGAAATCGTTTACGATGCGAACATCGGAAACGATGCGCACCATTGTGTCACCAACCTTGCTTTTATTGAAAAAAGCCAAAGACTGGAAAACGTATTTGCTGAAAAGATCGTTGCGGATATCTTTGGCGGTGAGACCGCGTAAATAGGAAAAGAGAACTGATTTACAGAAGAAGAAGACGTTTTTCAGGAGAATGAGCACAATCATGGCGATGCTGATAGCCCAGAGTAAAACGGATGAATCGGTTTTGCTCAAGACGTCCTGCAATGCCTCCAGCAACGGAGTATACCCTGATTTTTGCATGAGGTCAAAGATGGAAGAGGAATGGGACAGAGCTGTTCCCAGCACAGAATTGATGGCCGAGAAAAATCCCTGGAATGTATGGATGGTGACGGCCGTGTTGTCTGGCTTAAAAACGTAGTCAAAGAGAGGAACAGCCATCATCAGGCTCACACTGCTGAAGGCAGCAAAGCCAAACATGAAGAACAATGCCCCCAGCAGGTAACCCCAATGGTGGAAAATGTATCGGTACAATCGTGTAATATTATGCATCTTCTCTTATAATCCTTCTCTATCAAATAGCATTGAAATTTTTTCTTCTCGGTTTTATGTCAACACATATTTGGGTAATCTACGGAAGTGTGGGAAGTTAGATAGATACATCCAGGAAAAAATCCTTTACAAAGAAATGGGTAAATTTTCAGTTGTCCAGCCATACGAAAATCAAGAGGATTTTCCAAAAAACACAAGGAGGATGCATGGCACTAAATAAAGAAGCCAAATCGGCTATCATGGCAGAGTTTAAACTCCATGAGAGTGACACAGGTTCACCTGAAGTTCAAGTTGCACTGATAACGGAACGTATCAAGGATATCACTGAACATCTGAAAGTTCACAAAAAGGATTTTCACACCCGTCGCGGGCTGCTGAAACTCATCGGCCAGAGACGCCGTTTGTTGGACTATATGAAGAAGAAAGATATCGAACGGTATCGTTCAATCGTTAGCGCTCTGGGGCTCAGACGATAGATCATGGAGTAGAAAAGGGGAATCTTCCCCTTTTCACTTTTTTTTGAAAACACACTGATAAAACCTTCAGCGGGGACCGTGAGCAATAAGCTAAATTCATTAATAGTTCTGGCTTTAGCCTATTGCTTTTGTTCTCTGCTGAAACAACCAAGGAGAAAACATGGAGCACAATTTTAATATTGTACGCAAATCAGCAGAAATAGCTGGAAGAACACTGACAATCGAAACAGGACGCATGGCAAAGCAGGCCGGCGGTGCTGTTTTTGTAACTTACGGAAAAACCTGCATCCTGGCAACCGCCACCGCAGACAAAGAACCTCGGGAAGGAACGGACTTCTTTCCATTAACCGTGGATTTCATCGAAAAAATGTACGCTGCCGGCAAAATTCCCGGAGGCTTTTTCAAGCGGGAAGCACGTCCATCTACCGAAGCAACCCTCAACGCCCGTCTCATCGATCGGCCTATTCGCCCACTCTTCCCAAAAGGTTTCCGCAACTCGGTGCATGTGGTTATCACCGTCCTTGCCTATGATGGCGAAAACGATCCTGGGATGCTGGGCATCCTGGGCGCATCAGCAGCTCTTTCCATCTCGGACATTCCTTTCAACGGCCCGGTTTCCGGTGTTGGCGTAGGGCTCATCGATGGTGAGATTGTTCTCAATCCTACCCAGACTCAGTTGAAAGAATCTACTCTGGAGCTGTCGGTAGCTGCCTCTGAAACATCGGTAGTGATGATAGAAGCCGGTGCTCAGGAAGTGGGCGAAGATGTGATGATGGACGCTGTGTATCAGGGTCATGAAGTGATCAAACAGATCGTTCAACTGCAAAAGGAGCTGATGGCCGAAGTTGGCAAACCCAAGATGGAAGTAGCTCTGGACGTTGTACCAGAAGAAATTCTGACGGCGATGGATGCTGCCTATGGCGGAAAAGTCAAAGAACTCGCCAAGATTCATGGTAAACAAGAACGGGATACTGCGGTTGATGCTTTGCTGAAATCCATCCTGGAAACATACCAGGAACGTGATGGTGAAGAGCTCTTTGCGCAGAACCTGCGTTACTACAAAAAAGCCTACGACGAAATTTTCACCAAATGTGTCCGTCAGGCCATTTTATTCGATCATCATCGGGTGGATGGACGCGGGCTGGACGATATCCGTCCTATCTCCTGCGAAATCGACGTACTGCCCATCGTACATGGCTCTGCGCTGTTTACCCGTGGCGAAACTCAGTCTCTGGGCACCGTCACATTGGGAACCGGCAAAGATGAGCAGATCATCGACAGCCTGAAAGAAGAGTACAAAAAACACTATTTCCTTCATTATAATTTTCCACCATTCAGCGTGGGCGAAGCCGCCTTTATGCGCGGGCCAGGGCGTCGTGAACTGGGTCATGGGGCTTTGGCTGAACGTGCTTTAGCACCCATGCTTCCCAGCAAAGATGATTTCCCCTACACTATCCGTGTGGTTTCGGAAATTCTGGAATCCAACGGATCCTCTTCCATGGCAACCGTTTGCAGCGGCACTCTTGCCTTGATGGCTGCCGGTGTACCGTTGAAGAAACCCGTAGCCGGTATCGCCAATGGTCTTATTATGGAAGGTGAAGAATTTGTAGTTCTCACAGATATCCAGGGATTGGAAGATCATCTGGGCGACATGGACTTCAAAGTTACCGGTACCGAAGATGGTATCACCGCTATGCAGATGGATATCAAAATCGAAGGGATTACCAAAGAGATTATGGGTATTGCGCTGAAAAAGGCAAAAGCAGCTCGCCTGCACATCCTGGAACGCATCGTAAATACCATCCCTGCACCACGGGCAGAATTGGCTGATACCGCACCACGGATTGTCAGCATCAAGGTAGATCCCAATATCATCGGCACCATCATCGGGCCCGGTGGTAAAATGATCAAACAGATCGTCGAAGCCTCAGGTGCCGATATCGACATCCAGGACGACGGAACCATAAACATCGCTTCTCCCGATGGCCCATCTATCGCCATCGCCAAGGAGTTTATCCTCAACATCATCAGCAGTCCTGAAATGAATGAGATCTATACCGGTGAAGTCTTTCGCATCGAGCCATTTGGCGCATTCGTGAAGTTTATGAATGGCACCAAAGATGGCCTTGTCCATATTTCTCAGATGCACGAAAAACGCCTCCGTGACGTTACCGATATGGTGAAAATCGGCGATAAGGTGAATGTGAAGTATATCGGCGAAGATCGTGGTAAATTCAAGCTTACTATGAAGGGTGTGGAAGGAAATCCTGAGCCACCGGCAGAAGCGCTACAGAATTCCGCTCCCCGCAGAGATTCGGGTGATCGTCGTCCGCCCCGCAACGATCGCGGAGATCGCAGATCTTCCCGTAACGACCGCGGAGACAGAAGACCTCCACGCCGCTGAGTTTACGAGGTTTATATGAGTAATTACAAAATCGCAGACATTTCTCTTGCCGGATATGGTCGCAAAGAGATCGACCTTGCAGAGAATGAGATGCCAGGATTGATGGCCCTGCGCGAAAAATACAGCGACGAAAAACCACTGAAAGGCTCCCGGATATCCGGGAGCCTTCATATGACCATCCAGACTGCCGTTTTGATGGAAACACTGGTGGAGTTGGGTGCCCAGATTCGTTGGGCCAGCTGTAACATTTATTCTACTCAAGATCATGCAGCCGCAGCCATGGCCGCAGCGGGTATTCCCGTTTTTGCATGGAAAGGCGAAACCCTGGAGGAATATTGGCAGTGCACCAAACAGGCCCTTTCATTTTTGGATGGCAGAGGCCCGGACCTTGTCGTGGATGATGGCGGCGATGCCACATTGATGATTTTGGAGGGAGCGCGTCTGGAAAAGATCTATGCCGATACGGGGGAATTGCCGGCAGTACCGCAGGATGGCTCAGAGATGAGCATCATGCACGAGGCAATCCTGGAAGATATTGTCTCCCAGCCGAAAAAATGGACGACCATCGCAGCGCAGTTGAAAGGGGTTTCGGAAGAGACAACGACCGGTGTACACCGGCTGTATCAGCTGATGGAGGCTGGAAAGCTGCCTTTCCCGGCTATCAACGTAAATGATTCGGTAACGAAATCGAAGTTTGATAACTTCTATGGATGCCGTGAATCTTTGGCTGATGGTATTAAACGTGGAACCGACATCATGGTAGCAGGTAAAACCGTAGTGGTTTGTGGATATGGTGATGTGGGCAAAGGCTGTGCTCAGTCTATGCGAGGATTTGGTGCCCGGGTGATCGTTACCGAGATCGATCCCATTTGTGCATTGCAAGCTGGTATGGAAGGTTATGAAGTGGCTTTGCTGGAAGACTATGTTTCCAAAGCCGACATCTTTGTAACCGCCACGGGGAATTGCGATGTGATTACCGCAGAGCATATGACCAAGATGAAGGATTTGGCGATTGTGTGCAATATTGGCCATTTTGATAATGAGATCCAGGTTGGGGCATTGTATGCGCTGCCAGGGATCTCAAAATTAAATATCAAGCCTCAGGTGGATCGTATTACCTTTGCCGACGGGCATTCTATCATTTTGTTGTCTGAGGGCAGATTGGTAAACCTGGGCAATGCCACGGGGCATCCTTCCTTTGTGATGAGCAACTCTTTTACCAACCAGGTTCTTGCTCAGATAGACCTGTGGAAGAAAAACTACGAAGTGGGTGTGTATCGCTTGCCAAAGCATCTTGATGAAGAAGTTGCACGATTGCATCTTGACAAGATCGGCGCAAAATTAACGGTGCTCTCCGATAAGCAGGCTGACTATATTGGCGTCTCACCAAATGGACCCTACAAACCTGATTATTATCGTTATTGATAAATCGAGAAAAATATATTGATTAAGGAGAGACTATGGAATTGATAGGCAAAATCAAAGACAAAACGGCTCTGGTAGGTGTTGTTGGATTAGGCTATGTGGGGCTTCCCATGGCGGTAACTGTTGCACGAAAGGGATATAAAGTAATGGGTGTAGATGTTAGCAAGCATGCGGTAAACAGCGTGAATGCCGGTGAAAACTATATTGGGGACGTAAATGACGATGAATTGCGAGAGTTGGTAAAATCCGGGATGCTGAAAGCATCTTTTGAATATTCTGATCTGAAGGCTGCCGATGTGATTATGGTGGCAGTTCCCACTCCTCTGGATAAATACCAGCAACCCGATTCATCCTTTGTTCGTAGCTCTGTTCAATCGTTATCTGAAAACGTTTCATCTCAGACTCTGGTAATTCTCGAAAGCACCACCTATCCGGGAACAACTCGTGAGATCGTGGCCCCTGCCTTTGAAAAAAAGGGCTTTACCGTGGGAAAAGATATCTTCATTGCCTTCTCTCCTGAACGGGTAGATCCGGGTAATAAAACCTACAAAACCCATAACACACCAAAAGTTGTGGGAGGTATGACAGCGAAATGCAATGAATATTCAAAAGCCTTTTACAATAGCATTCTGGATGCACCCATCCACTTGGCTTCATCTCCAGAAATTGCCGAGATGGAAAAAATCTATGAAAATACCTTCCGCAATATCAATATTGCTCTGGCAAACGAAATGACACTGCTTTGCGACAGAATGGATATCGATATTTGGGAAGTGATCGAGGCAGCAAAAACAAAGCCCTACGGCTTTATGGCCTTTTATCCCGGCCCGGGAATCGGCGGACACTGCATCCCACTTGATCCCTTCTATCTTACATGGAAAGCGCGGGAATATGGTTACCACACACGGCTGATCGAGCTGGCAGGAGAGATAAACAATGACATGCCTCATTTTGTTATCAACAAAGCATCCCGCATGCTGAACAAAAAGGGACTGGCACTTTCCAAAGCCAAGGTTCTCCTTTTGGGCGCAGCTTACAAGCGGGATATCGAAGATATGCGGGAATCCCCGATTCATCACATCGTTGAGCTTTTGGCCCAACATGGCGTATCTTTCGATTATAATGATCCCTACGTTGCGAAATTTGAAAATGAAAAGAATAAGAGAGAATATAAATCCGTTAGTTTGGACACCATCGAAGAGTATGACCTGGTGATCTTGCTTACGGACCACACAGCCTATGACTACGATGACATTCTGAAACGTGCTCAACTGATATTGGATACTCGCTTTGCCTTTAATGGGCGCAAAGCGGATAATCTTGTACGGATGTAAGCAGATATTAAAGAAGGGTGAGGGGTAGTTTCTGCCCCTCCTTTTATTATGGCAACAAAAAAACCGGTTTATGTTCCAGAGCTCTTTGGCGATCTGGCCATTACTGATGATGGCAAGCAATGGTATGTAGTGCGGGTAAAACCCCGGGCAGAGAAGAAATTTGCCGAGTATGCCCGTCTGTACGATGTGCATTATTATCTGCCTCAGGAAGATAGCGAGCGATCCTATAAATACCGGAAAGTGCTCTTTACCAAGCCCATTTTCCCCGGTTATGTGTTTGTGCATTGCCTGCCAGATGACAGATTAACCGTGTATCGCAGCGGGATGGTTGCCCACATTCTCATAGTACATCAGCAGGAAGAGCTGGTACGGGAGCTGCAGCAGCTATACAAAGGCCTGAATCTTGGAGCAGAGCTCAAAGAGCATTCCTATCTCCCTGAAGGTACATTGGTACAAATCAAATCCGGCCCCTTTACCGGTCTTCTTGGGCTGGTGAAGGAAACCGTAAATATCAAAGAAATTGTACTGCAAGTTACCTTTTTACGGCAAGCTGTGGCAGTATCGGTAACCCCGGATCAGATAGAAATCCTGCGAAAAAAATAAAACTCTTTACAACCAGATACTCTCTTGCATCCTCTGCCTGAGAAATGCAAAAGGAGATATCATGAACACTGGTGAGTTAAAAACTCCTCAAATCAAGATCACACGCAAACGCGTTGTTTGGGTGTTACTTTTTATCGCTGCGATTATCCTGTTTTTTACTGGGTTATACACTATAAATCCAGAGGAAGTGGGGGTTATTCAGCGATTTGGTAAATATGTGTCAACTACGGAACCGGGGCTTCATTTCAAGATACCCTTCGGTGTGGACGTACTTACGAAGGTAAAAGTGAAACACGTCTATAAAGAAGAATTTGGGTTTCGCACTCTGGAGTCCGGCGTGAACACACGGTATTCGTCTCAGAATTTTGATCAGGAATCTATCATGCTCACAGGAGATCTGAACATCGCCGATGTGGAATGGATCGTTCAATTTCGTATAAATGACCCCGTGATGTTCCTCTTTAATGTACGCAACGTAACGGAGACTTTGCGGGATATGAGCGAATCTACCATGCAGGAAGTGGTAGGGGATCGCAGTGTGGATGAAGTGATTGTTCTCAATCGTAAAGACATTGCAGATCAGGCGACACAGATTCTCCAGGACAAGATGGATTTCTATAATTCAGGTATCGAGATTGTGACGATAAATCTGCAAAACGTCAATCCTCCTGATCCGGTTAAACCAGCTTTTAATGATGTAAACTCGGCAAAACAAGAGCGGGAACGCATCGTTAATGACGCATGGCAACAGTATAACAGCGTGATCCCCGAAGCTCGTGGTAAGGCAAAACGTACCATTGAAGAGGCCGAAGGATATGCGATCAATCGTAAAAACAGGGCATCCGGGGATGCAAACCGTTTTTTGAAAATTCTTGCGCAGTACAAAACCGCAAAAACGGTTACAAGGGAACGGATGTATCTGGAAACCATGCAAAAAATCATGCCAAAACTGGAGCATGTGTATATCGTGGATGAAGATCAGAAGGGCGTGCTTCCTCTGTTGAACCTGGATAAGGGAGGTGCAAAATGAAATATACCACACTCATCATTGTCGTTGTTGTGGCCGTGATCATCTTAAGCAATGGAATCTTTGTGCTTGATGAACGCCAGCAGGCCATTATCACACAGTTTGGCGATCCCGTGGGAGGCCCGATAAAAGATGCGGGGCTACACTTCAAAACACCCTTCATACAAAAAGTACACATGTTTGAAAAACGCATCCTTGAATGGGACGGCGATCCTAAACAAATTCCCACATCGGATAAACGCTATATCTGGATAGACACCTTTTCCCGCTGGCGCATTGCTGATCCCCTTACCTTTTTTCAAACCACACGGAATGAGCGATTTGCCCACGGTCGTCTGGATGATGTCATCAACAGTACCATGCGGGATATCGTGAGCTCAAACACCCTCCTTGAGCTGGTGCGTAATTCCAATCGGCAGATGGAATACACCGAAGAATATGAGGCCAGTGCTCAGGAAAAGATTGTGGAAGAGCCTATCGATATCGGCCGTAGCGCCATTGCTGACAGCATCTTTTCCATCGCATCCGTCTTGGTTGCAGAGTACGGTATCGAGTTGATAGATGTGAATGTGAAACGGGTGACCTATGTACAGGAAGTACGGCAAAAAGTCTTTGACCGTATGATATCCGAGCGACAGAAAATCGCTGCGAAATACCGTTCTGAAGGTCAGGGTCTCTCGGCTGAAATTCTGGGAAAAATGCAACGTGAGCTGGATCAGATTGAATCGGAAGCCTATCGCTCCGCTCAGGAGATTATCGGTAAAGCCGATGCTGAAGCCATAACAATTTACGCCAAAGCCTACAACCGTGATCCGAGCTTTTATGAATTTCTAAAAACCCTGGAAACCTATGAAAAAACCATCGGAGAAAAGAACACGGTGATCATGTCTACCGACAGCGATTACTTCAAGTTTTTTAAAAGCAAAGGAAATTAATGAGCCATACATTGTGGATGAAGCGGGCCTTGGAAGAGGCCCGCTTGGCTTTAGCTGAGAACGAGGTTCCCGTGGGTGCTGTACTGGTAAAGGATGATCAACTCATTGCCGCAGATCACAATCGCACCCGGCAACAGGGAAATCCTTTGGCTCATGCCGAAAAGCTCTGTATCGATGCGGCTCTTACCGACGGGCAATGCTACCTCTACGATTACACGCTGTACATCACCCTGGAGCCCTGCATCATGTGTGCCGGGATGATCGTGTGGTCACGGGTGGGAACCGTGGTTTTTGGTGCTTACGATCCAAAAGCGGGTGCTGTTGGATCGGTGTACAATGTGTTGTTGGAAAAGAGTTTTAATCATCATCCTACTGTGATCTTCGGGGTAGAAAAAGAGGCGTGCAGTAACCTTTTATCCACGTTTTTTGCCGAAAAACGACACTCTACTTCCTGATGAAAATCGGTGATTGACAGAAAAAAGTACACAAATATTTCGGTAATGCGCTTCAAAGGTGCACATTGAGTATTTGTCGCGGAGAGTTGCCGGAGCGGTTGAACGGGGCGGTCTCGAAAACCGTTGTGGGTTTACGCCCACCCAGGGTTCGAATCCCTGACTCTCCGCCAGAATTTATCCACCCTCAGGGGTGGTTTTTTGTATCTGGATGCAAGAGAGATGCCGATTTGTTGCGTTTTCTCTCAGAGTAATGGAATTGGTATAAAAATCCTTCGGGATAAGCATCCCCCTGCGGGGAATGTATCTATGTGCATTTTATCGGCACTGCCCTGTTTATGCATGATACGGTAGGTGAGAATCAGGTAAAAAAAGGCCACAGAGTTTTTCTGTGGCCCGGGAATATGGAAAAACGCCTATCTGCGCTTTGTCTTGGTTTGATGTTTCTGTTGGTGATTGAAGTATTCAACCAGCAGCGGGCTTGCCACAAAGATGGAAGAATAGGTACCCACAACCACACCGATAAGTATAGCAAAGGCGAAGTCATGAATCACGCTTCCACCAAAGAGGTAGAGGCTGAGCACTACCAGGAAGGTAGTAACCGATGTAATGATAGTACGGCTGAGAGTCTCATTGATCGATTTGTTGATAACTTTGCCGTAGTTTTCCTTGCGATAGAGTCTCAGGTCTTCACGGATGCGGTCAAACACCACGATGGTGTCGTTGAGGGAATAACCCACAATGGTAAGAAATGCTGCCACCACCGGAAGATTGATCTCGTATCCCAGGAGTGAAAACACACCCAGGGTGATAAAGACATCATGGAACAATGCGAGGACAGCAGCGATGCCGAAGGAAAATTCGAAACGCCACCAGATGTAAATGATGATGCCCAGCAGAGCCCAAAAAATTGCCATGATAGCCTTTTCCCGGAGCTCATTACCGATGCGGGGTCCAACTTCGTCCTGTAACCGCACGAAGTTTTCCTCATCAACATTATCGGGAAAATTGGTCTTTATCAGGTTGATAATGGAGTCTCCTACATTTTCAACAGCCAGCGCTTTGATCAATACCAAAGATCGGCCTTCTGAACTACTGATACTCTGAATTTCGCAGCCGGTGATACCATTCTCATCCAGAATATCACGAAGACGCTGGATGTCTAGTGGCTTAGCATCTGCTGTTGTAGGAGTTACATCCAGCTCAAGCTGTACGCCGCCCTTGAAATCGATACCGTACCTAGGACCACCGCTGATAGCCAGTGAAACCAAACCCACAAGGATCAATGTCAGGGATATAGTGAAGGCAATTTTACGATTGCCGATAAAGTCCGCATTTGTATTTTGAAAAAATCGCATCAATCCCCCTAGATACTCAATTTATCACGTTTAACGTTGGTAATAAAACCATCGAAGATTGCTTTTGCCAAAACGATAGAGGCAAACATCGAGCCGATGATACCGATGGACAGTGTTACTGCAAACCCTTTGATAGGGCCTGTACCAAACTGATAGAGCACAAGGGCTGTGATCAGGGTGGTGATGTTGGCATCCACGATAGTTATAAGAGCACGACTGAAGCCACCGTCAACGGCGGTGCGAATGGTTTTACCTTGAGCGAGATTCTCGCGAATACGCTCGAAGATAATCACATTGGCGTCCACAGCCATACCAATTGTAAGAATCATACCGGCGATACCAGGCATGGTGAGTGTGCCTTCCAGCATCGTCATCGTTGCCAGAATGAAGCCAATATTCACGAGTAAGGCGATATCTGCTATCAGTCCGGAAAGACCATAGTAGATTAACATAAACAGCACAACCAGGATCATCCCGATAACTGCTGCCAGGACGCCGGACTTGATACTGTCTTTACCCAACGTCGGTCCTACCGTACGTTCTTCGATGATATTCACTGGAGCTGGCAGGTTACCTGCGCTCAGCACGATAGCCAGATCCTGAGCTTCTTCCAGGGAAGGAATGCCGGTGATTGAGGCATCACCAGTGGGAATTTTATCTTGGATAGTGGGTGCAGAATAGACGATGTCATCCAGCACAATAGCCAATCGTTTTTTGATATTCTGGCCGGTGATAGTAGCGAAGCGTTTTGCGCCGCGTTTATTAAATTTCAGCGAAATGTAGGGTTTTCCTTTGGTCTTTGGGTTCATTCCCTGACCAATACGGACTTTGGCATTTTCCAGATATTTTCCCGAGATTTCGGTTTTTTCATAGAGCACATAAACCGGACGTGCAGCCCGAGGATCGCTCCGGTCTTCTTTACCTATTGCCAAGGTAAAACCAGCGGGTACCTGAGCCATAAAGGCCTCATCTGCCAATAATTTCCGCAGGTTTGCCAGATCCTTGTACTCGATGTATCCATTCATGCCGTCACCAGATGTGAGAGTGGTAAAGAGATCACTGTAGGGTACATAATCGTCTTCTACGTCTTCTTCTTCTTCGGCAAAGACGTCTTCTACTTCTTCTTCACCTTCTTCGCCATCTTCCAAGTACTTAAGGAAGGCATAGTCTTCCACATGTTCTTTGAGGTAGGCATCCAGAGAAGCGTAGGTTGCCTTGACGTCTTCAGCGGGAGCGAGTAGCTTAAATTCAAGCATGGCCTGTTGGCCGATGAGGTCTTTTGCACGGCTTGGGTCTTTAAGACCGGGAAGCTGGACAATGATACGGTTAGTTTGTCCTACCCGCTGGATAGAAGGCTCTGACACACCGAATTGGTCAATACGGTTGCGGATAATCCGCTCTGCTGTACGTACTGCATCATCCTTGTCTTTCTCGTTCAGCTGCAGTTCAGAAAAGTCCACTTCCAACTGTATCTGAGACCCGCCCTGCAAGTCCAATCCCAACTTCAAATGTTTGTGTGGGGGTAGGGAAAAATCATCCGTAAAGATGGGAATGACAAACCATACGGTGAACACTAGCACAAGCAAAATTAACAAGCCACGTAGTTTCGTATTCTTCATTCGCAACGACTCCTTATTGTATTATCTCTTTAATTTCCAAAAGTTCAAAAACATTTTTATGCCGACTGGCGTCAAGAACTTTGTCCCGGGGCCTGAAACCCTACTTCTTTGGCATCATGTTTGCCCGGAAGCTTGATCTCGCCATTCTGTTCTTCAAACTTTGCGATGTTTTGTTGCAATATCTGCATCAGCTGTTTGGCATGCTGAGGAGTGGTAAGTACACGGCTGTAGATGCGGGCATCTGGCAAGCCGGGGAGTATGCGTCCAAAATCGATAATAAACTCAGAAGGGGAATTTGTGATCATGAAAAAATTAGCGTAGATTCCTTCGCCTACCTTTTCATCCAACTTGATATTCAGTTTTTTTTGTTGTTGTGGATTATTCATGGGTATCTCCTTTTTTTGTGCATTTTTATTTGTTTGGGATGCAGGTCTCCGGGTTCTGAATTTTCTGTTCCAGCTCATCAGTGTTTATATTTCTCCTTGAGAGCCTGATACACGCAGGAGGGTATCATGTCGTGTACATTGCCGCCCAGTTGAACTACTTCGCGGATCATGGTTGAGCTGAGGTAGAGGTATTGGTGCTCCGGCACAAAGAATATTGTTTCGATGGCGCCATAGAGCTTTTTGTTCATCAATGCCCGAGATAGCTCGTACTCAAAATCTGAAATAGCCCGCAGACCGCGAATCATAACATCGGCGTGGATGCGGCGGGCAAACTCTACCACCAGTCCATCAAAGATCTGCACTTCTACACTGGGCATATCTGCGGTTGCCTGTCTACACAGTTCAAAGCGTTCTTCAGTGCTGAAAGTGGTGCTTTTCCCGGTGATTTCTGCCACCCCCAGTATCACTTTGTCAAAAAGCTTGATGGATTTATGTAACACATCCAGATGCCCATTGGTAATGGGATCGAAGGTGCCGGCATAAATGGCGGTCTTCATTGCTTATCTCCCCGGATGCAGATTTGTTCCAGCTCGGCAACCTCTTTGGGAATGCTCACAGAAAGATTGATGTAACCCTCTTCCGTTACCAGGATGTCGTCTTCGATGCGCACACCGATGGCCTCTTCGGGAATGTAAAGTCCCGGTTCCACTGTGATCACATGACCAGGGATCAGGGGCTCGTCTCGTGGCCCTACGTCATGAGTATCCATACCTAAATGATGGCCCACACTGTGCATGTAGTATTTGCGATACTCTTCGTCTTTTTCTATCAAACCAAGTTTCTTCAGGGCGGCAGTGATTAATTCTACCGTGCGTTTATTCAGCTCCGTCATGGTTACGCCGGGTTTTACCATGCTGATAATCTCTTTGTTGATATCCAGCACGGCCTGATAGACCTCCCGCTGACGTGGTGTGAAGGTGCCGGAAACCGGGAAGGTGCGGGAAATATCTGCACTGTAGCCCAGGCAGTCGGCGCCGACGTCCAGAAGCACCATTTCATTTTCCCCGACAGGGCAGTTATTGGCGTGATAATGCAGGGTGGCGGCATTCAGCCCGCTG
>Ga0190303_1000268_pt1 | contig 21460 bp, 17 predicted proteins | sample 48700701_MG_FD_161672 | JGI IMG/M metagenome (GOLD analysis project Ga0190303, IMG submission 161672) | Hydrothermal vent sediment bacterial communities from Southern Trench, Guaymas Basin, Mexico - 4870-07-0-1_MG | ecosystem: Environmental > Aquatic > Marine > Hydrothermal vents > Sediment ... | reverse complement strand
TATTTAATCGTTCTCCATTGCAGAGTTTACAAGCTTTTTGTTTAACAAATTTCTCTAGGCATTTACCTGTTTTATTTTTATACTTTAAATCGTATTCTTCTTTAATAATTGTAGCAAATCCTTTCCAACGAGTAGTAAATTCGTGAACTCCTTTTCTGTTTTTTCTTTTGAAATGCCATTTTACATAAAACTCTTTTTCTCCTGTGCCATACAGAGCAATGCTCTTAGCTGTATCGTTTAAAGAGTCCCAATTAACCGAATAGTCGATACTCATATCACTAGCTACTTGTTGTAAAATTGCTAGAAATTGACCATCTTTCTCGGTAAAATATTTTATACAATTATCATTACTTAAAGCACCATCGAAAATAGATAATTCCGGATTTGTAATTATCATCGATAAGTTTCCTGTAATAGAGTGCCCCAGTCCGTTACATTCTGTGCAAGAACCTGATTGATGATTAAAGGAAAAATTATTAGCCATTAATGGGAAATGACCTTTAAAGCTACATTTAGTGCAATTGCCGTTTTCTAATTTATTTCCACAATCAGGACAATAAGCTTTGCCTACACGTGCATATAATAAGCGGTAATACTCGTAAATATCGCTTACTGTTCCAACAGTAGAACGTGGGTTTTTATTCAAATTCTTTTGATTTACAGCAATCGCAGGAGTTATTCCCGTAGCACTTTCGAATTTTGCATTGTTTTGGTTATCAATAAATTGACGTATATATGATGAAAAACTTTCTGTATATCTTCTTTTACTCTCGGCATAAATAGTGTCGAAAGCAAGCGATGATTTTCCACTTCCGGAAAGTCCTGTTATTGTAGTAATTTTATTAATAGCTATTTCAATATCAATGTTTTTAAGGTTATTAGTAGTTATTGATTTAAATTGAATACTATTACTAATATTATGTGTTTTATTATTTTTATCGATAATTCGATTAGCATTATTAAATGCTTTATTTAAAGCTATACCGGTTAAAGTACTTGTTTGGGCTATTTCGTATGGAGTTCCGGTAGCAACAATTTCTCCTCCGTTTTTTCCACTTTCCGGACCAATATCAATAACATAATCTGCTGCATTAATAATATCGGTATTATGTTCGATAATAATTACTGTATTTCCCTTGTCGACTAAATTATTAATTGATAATAATAATATTTTTATATCGGCAAAATGCAGACCTGTAGATGGTTCGTTTAATATATATAAAGTTTTACCAGAAGACGATTTACTGAGTTCGGCTGCTAATTTTATTCTTTGAGCTTCGCCACCCGATAAAGTTGTAGCAGGCTGTCCAAGTTTTATATATCCCAATCCTAAATCGATAAACGATTGTAAGATTCTATTTATATGCTTATTATCGTCGAAAAACAGATATGCTTCATTAATCGACATTTCAAGAACATTGTAAATATTTTTTCCTTTATATTCTACTTCAAGAGTTTCTTTATTAAATCTTTTTCCCAAGCATTTTTCGCATAATATATCTACATTACCTAGAAAATGCATTCCTATTTGTATTACTCCTGCCCCTTGACAGTTCTCGCATCTACCTCCTTTAACATTAAAAGAAAATCTGCTTTTTGTCCATTTTCGCCTTTTCGATAATTCTTGCTCGGCAAATACTTGTCGGATATGGTCGAACAATTTTGTATATGTTGCAGGATTACTACGAGGAGTACGTCCTATAGGATTCTGTGAGATTTCTATTATCTTATCGATATTTTCTATTCCTGTGATATTATTATCACAAATAGCCTTATTTGTGCTCCTATTTAGTTTGTTTTTAACACTTTTAGCCAAGACTTGTTCTACCAAACTTGATTTGCCTGCTCCTGAAACTCCTGTAACAATATTTAAACAAGCTAATTTGAAGCTGACATTAATATTTTTTAAATTATTTTTTGAAGCATTATGTATGTCTATTGTTTTTCCGTTTCCTTTTCTAACATTTTGTTTTAAGCTATTACTGATTTTTAAATATTCGGCTGTAATACTATTTTTGGCATTTAGTAAATTGCTTGTAGGTCCATTATATATTATCTCTCCTCCTTTTATTCCTGCACCAGGACCAATATCAACCAACCAATCGGAAGCTAATATTGTATCTTTATCATGCTCGACAACAATTGCTGTGTTTCCATTATCGACTAATCGACGTATTAACTCTATTAACTTGTCGTTATCTCTATTGTGTAATCCAATAGATGGTTCGTCGAGAATATAGCTTATTCCGCGTATTCCGGTGTTAGCCTGGTTAACTAAACGTATTCTTTGAGCTTCGCCACCCGAAAGACTTGATGATTCGCGATTAAGGTTCAAATAGCCTAAACCTAAATCGATAAGCAAACTTGTTTGTTTTAATATTTGATTAATTATTGGACTAGCAACTATATTTTCCTTGTTTGTAAGTTTAATTTCAGATAGAAAGCTATTTAACTCATCAATAGTAAGAGTTGTGAGTTGGGCTATATTGTAATTATGAAATATTACAGATAATGCTTTTCCCGATAATCTTGTACCATGGCATTCAGTACATTCAACAGAATGAACAAAACGCAGTATATTTTTATTTCTATCGCGTTTAAGAATATCGTTCATCACAGGAAGAATTCCTTTATAATATCCTTCTTCTCGAGGCTTAGCTTTAATTCCTGTCCATTTCATTCTAGATTCTAATGTATGTTTCCCGAAAGGAATTTTTATTTTATTACTACCATTAAGAATAATATTTTTTTGTATGTCGCTAAGATTTTTCCAAGGAATATCGACATTAAATCCTTCCGATTGACAGACTTTATCTAGAACATCTATTGTAACTTGCGAATAAACAGTATATCCCGAAGGAGTTGTAATTTTAAGAGCTCCTTCGCGAAGAGTTTTGTCTTCTGATTCGATAAGTAATTCAGGATCGACTTTTTCTTGTAAGCCAAGACCTTTGCAAGTACTACATGCCCCTTTTTCGGAATTGAAAGAGAATAAGTTTCTATTAATCTCTTCTTTATTAAGCATATTATTATCGTATTTGCCAACACGAGCGTATAATAATCGCAAATAATTATAAATTTCGGATAAAGTACCTACTGTTGAGCGCGGATTTTGGATAGTAGATTTCTGATTAACAGCAATTGCCGGTGATAATCCTTGAATATGTTCAACTTCGGGACGTTTTATCTTACCCATTAGCTGACGAGCTTGAGAAGAAAATGTTTCGAAGTATTTTCTTTGGCTTTCGCGATAAATAGTGTCGAATACTAATGATGATTTTCCTGACCCTGAGACACCTGTAACAACAATAAATTTATTGTGAGGTAATTCAATATCGATATTTTTTAAATTATGTTGCTGTGCACCACGTATGGAAATTTTTCTACTCATTAATGTTTTCTTTAGTTCTATACAAAAAAACTAAAAAACTTATTAATAACCTTCTTAGTTGTAATAATTGTTTCAATTATTACAACTAATCTATAAAACAAAATATTTTTGATTAGAATTTTCTATTTACCTGTCATAATAAATAATGGAGCCGACTCGAAGCTTTTATAAAAAGGTCGTAAACGTTCGGTATTATAAAATTTCTCTATATCTACTGTTTTCGATTGACTTGTAACTAAATCAATAGGGCAATTGTCGTATCTTCCGTTTCGAAGAGTAACTAATCTACCATGTATTCCTTTTAATATTAAGTCGAGAGCAAGATTACCATATGCCATGGGGACAATAGAATCCATAGCATCAGGGTCTCCACATCTTACTAAATAACCTAGTTTTTGATTTATAACATTAATTCTTTCGCCATTATTATATTTGGGTGATAATTCTTTTAATTTAGCAGACACAAGGTTCCCAATACCGCCTAATTTTGCATGACCGAACGCATCTTTTTCGTTATTAGAGAATGTCATTTCACTTTGACCTTTGAAAGTAGTGCCTTCAGACACTAAAACAACAGAATATTTGCTGGGGTTTGTATATCGGTCTTTTACAAGAAGTTCTGTTAACTTATTAATATCGAATTTATATTCGGGAATAATACATCGGTTAGCTGCACCGGCCATAGTGGGTAATAATGCTGTAAATCCGGCATATCTGCCAAATACTTCTAATACTAAGAATCGTTCGTGAGATCCTGCTGATGTTCTAAGACTATTAGTTAGCATTATCGTTCTTGTAACACAAGTACTAAAACCAATACAATAGTCAGTTCCATTAACATCGTTATCCATTGTTTTAGGTATTCCAATTACTTTAATACCTTCTTTATCTAATCTTACTGCATAACTTAAAGTATCGTCTCCTCCAATAGGTATTAAATAATCGATTCCAAGGTACTCTAAATTTTTTAATACTTCGGATGTTAAATCGTTAATATCATTTGAGTATTCTTCTTTTAAATGCTTCGGAACATTTATTTTTAATAATTTACTTGGATTGGTTCTTGATGTATGAAGAAATGTGCCTCCGCTTCTACCCGCTTTATTAACAATGCTTTCTGTTAATATAATTATACTTTCGTTATTATCTTGTTTTTTTTCTCTTCTAATATTTATTAATCCTGCCCAGCCTTTTTTTATTCCTATTACTTTATATCCTTCTCTTGTTGCTCTTATTGTAATTGCTCTAATAGCAGGATTTAAACCGGGAACATCTCCACCTCCGGTTAATATTCCTATTGTTCCTTTGTAAGTTACAGAATTTGCCATAATATATTTTTTATTAGAATTATTTAGAATAATGATGAAATAAAAAGCAGAACGATTAAAGAACTAAGATGCTTATATTTAATCTATAATGATAAGTACTGAACTATAATTTATAATAATTTGTATTATTTAATTATTGTTAAATTTATTATATTAATAACAAAAAGCAAAACTAAATTAGAAAAATCAGCGATTTAAATAAAAAAAAGAGCTGTACATTAACAGCTCTTTAATTGTAAAAAAATATTTTAGTTACTTCTTTTTGAAATCAAAATTATTATCTAAAGTAATTCCCATTTCATCAATAAATTCTTTGATACCATCGATAAAGTTTTCAAAATATGGTTCTGCTAATTCTTGACTTCCGTCTTCAAATGTTAGAACAATATCTGTTTCATTATTTATTATTCCTAATTCAATTGTTGCCATTTTTTTCCCACTTTCGTTGTAAACGCCGGCATAAAAAGTTTTATTTACTGCATCAATTATTTCTTCATTAGTTGTATATGGATGATTATCTGATTCCATTTCTTCTACAAGCTCAATTAGTGCAGATACATCAACATTTGCTTTTACTTTTATTGTTCTGTATTGAACATATCCGTTAACTGAAGATAATTCTTCTTTTGTATTATCGGTAAAGATAATAGTACCACCAATCGACATTATTTGATTATTATTAAGAAATAATGCTTCGGTAATTGAAGTAGATGTTGCACCGTCTGTAAATTCAATAGTAAATTCGAAAGGAAGAAGATAAACAGAAAGGTCTAAACCTTGAGGGTCTCCATTATTTTGCCATGTTGCATCTAAAACAAGTTCAACATATTTTGTATCATTAATATAAAGATTAGCATCTATTGCTGTTGGTTGATACCAAGTATCATACTCGTCAACAAATTCTTGATCTTCGAAATTATTTATTGTTAAAGTAGCATTGTTTTCAGTTAGTGTTGAATCGGTAGGGAAATTAATAACAATGTTAGTTCCGCCGTGAGTAATATCCCATGCTTGGGAAGCAATACTCCAAGTATAAGTCCCTAAATTTCCTGTGAAATCGAAATGTCCTTCTTCTTTAACAGATTTTAAACCTTTATCAGACGAAAGGGTTAAATATTTTTTAATTGTATTAAAAACAAAAGAGCCTTTAGTAGATTTAGCTATACTAAAAGGATCGTCCATATCTTGAAGTTCAACAAATGCTTTAAATCCTTGAGCATTTTGCATTTGATCTAAATCTGATTGCATGTCGGCATCAAGGTTTTCTAATATTACTTTGCTATCATCTGGACTAAGCATATTGTTTTCGTCATCATTACAGGCAACAAAAAATACTGAAGCAAAAATCATAGATATTGCAAATAACTTTTTAATGGTTTTCATAGTTTTCATAGTTTTATAAATTTAATTAATAATAGTTTGCTTTTTATAATAATAATTTTACGAAAAAATATTTACTTTGTTACTTCTCAAAAACAACTATTGTGCCAAAAGTATTATGTCTATTTTTTAATAGTAATATATTATTGAGCTGCTTGAGTAATAACTATTCTATCGAAATAATCACCCGCCTCAAGTCCTATCGTAATTATTCTTTGACTAGGTAAAGTATTAGAATCAATTTTTATGAAAAGAGTATTTTTATCGCGACGTTCAACTACGAAACAATTTTGTTTTATTGAATAATTATTTGATTCAAAATTAATATCTTCGAAATTATAGAAATATTCATTATCGACAGATATGTCTGTTATCCACCACCAATCACCCTTGGTTGTTATTATTGTTGAATCGGCATTTGCCTGAAATTTGGCATCTTTAGTAGATAATTTAATAATATCATCCCATTTTCCGATTTGACTTATTTTATCGGAAGAGCAAGAAAAAGAAACAAGAATAATAGTAATTATCGAAATACAGAGTATATTTATTTTCATAATCTATATATTTAAAATGATATAAACTAATATAAATATAGATGGAAAATTTTTACAAATAGTTGCGTGATATTTTTTTATTTTAACCTTAAATCCGCAAGTCGTACAACAAATTTGTTGAAAATCCACTGCGCTTTTTAAAGTGAGTCGTGGCACGACTAATTTTAATAATAAATTAAAATTCACTAAGAATTAAGACGAGAATTTAGAAATAATAATAGATATTTCCTAAATGAAGTTAATTACTATTGTACATTTTTTGAATAGCTTCTAGTAACGATTCTTCGGGTTTAATAAAATTATATTCTTCCCAAAAAGAATTTTTATAATTATGAATTTCGTCGAATAGTATTGTGCTTGTATTAGAAAGGTTTTTGAATTTAATTTTTCTTACATCGCTCGTATCTATTTTAGTAACAGCAAGTTCTATTGATGTGTTGAATTGATTTGAGAATAATTTCCCTTTTTCTCGGATTTTAAATATTATATTTCCGTTAATATAGCTTAAATAATTTTTGCCGTTATATTCTCTGTAATTGGTAATATAATGAGCTTTAATAGGTTTAACAATAGTATTTCTCGATTGTTTTACAACAAGTAAATGACCGGATTTTTTAATTGATTCCTGATTAAGCCAAAATTCAACTTTCTTTATAACTAAAGTTTTAATATCAATATAAATATCGCCATTGTACAATACTTCATCACTGCTATATTTTTTTGGTTCGAAGCTAATTACATATGTTAAGTCCCTATTAATATCTATAATGTCGGAAATTTTATAGTTATATAAATTAATATATTCGTCGTCGATAAAATTAGGTTTGCTTTTAACAATATCTAAAATCATGCTTGTTCGTAAACCTCCTTTTATTTTAAGCATTATAGTATCCATAATGTTATAATCGATATTTTTTCTGCTTTTGGTAATTTTTATCTTATCGTTTATATTTGAACTATAAGATGTTTTATATATATCGACAACAGCTTCAAGAACAGCAGCATATTTATTGTTTCGCTTTATTGTTTCGCGATAGAATGAAGTTAAATATGCGGGTTTTGTAGAGTAATTATTTGGTATTTCGTTAAGCGTAAGTTTTAATAAGGATAATGGATTAGAATTTCGAATAATAACTTCTTGAATAGGAACAATATTGGGTTTTAACATAAGTAAATTCTCAAAAGTAGTTAGTTTTTTTATTGGGATTTGTAAATTTTCGTACCCTACATAACTGACAATTAGATTGGTATCGCAATAATTATTAGGTATTTTAAGAATAAATTCTCCATCGAAATTAGAAACAGTTCCAATAGGCATTTCCTCTATACAAATATTGGCATATGCAAGAGGATGATACGATACTTTATCGATAATTTTACCCCCAATTTGTATATAAGAAATAGTATCTGTATTATTTTTATTTTTCGTTAAGTTATTGTTTAATTGTTTAAGTATAACAATCTGATTAGATACTATTAGATAACTTAATGTTGAATCTTGTAATAACTTATTTAAAACATCTTTTACCGGTAAGTTGTTTACCTTAATTTGTATTTTTCTATTTTCTGAAATAAGTTTTGAATTATACGAAAAATTATATCCGGTTTTAATACTTATTTGATTTAATGCTTCGTAAAGATTATTGTTTTTAATGTTTAAGGATATTTTTTTTTCAAGAATGCTTAAACTATCCTGACTGTAGGAAATATTAGTATTAAATATAAAGCACACGACTACAAGTATTTGAAGCAGTGTGTTTTTATATTTATTAAAATTTTTCATCTATATTATTCCGACATTAAAATAATTTCATTACTATTTTTTACCTTATACTTTAAATTAAATGTACTACAAATAATTTTCAATACAGAATCGATAGGCTGTTTACTAAATGTTGAACTAATTCTTAATTGTTCTATTTTGGGTGTATCGTATGATATTTTTATCCTATATGTTTTACTAATAACATCAATTACTTCGTTTAATTCAGTATCTTTAAATATAAGATCTTTTGTCATCCACGAAATATAGTTAACCTTATTATTCGATTTTTTACTTATTCCGGTTTCGGTATATGTGCCAATAAATCCGGGGTTTAAAATAACATTATTTGATTCGTTATTTTTATTATATAGCTTAACACAGCCTGATTTAACGAATACTTCGACATTTTTATTTGGTAAATTAGTATTAACATTAAATGAGGTTCCAAGAACTTTTATTTTTGAGTTATTAGCGCTTACAATAAATGGTTTTTGTGGATTCTTGCTAACTTTAAAAAAGGCTTCTCCATTTAGTTTTATATTTCTGATATTTTTGTTGAACTCTTTAGGGAAATTGATTTTTGAATCGGCATATAAATATACTTTCGAGCCATCGGGTAAAATAACTATTTTATTTTCAGTATTCGACGATGATTTAATTGTAGTATAAATTATTGGATTGTATGAAGAATTGTAAAACAAATATCCAGAAATGCTTAAGCCAATTAGTAAAAGTATTGTAGCTGCATATCGAAGTATGGTTCTAATAGTTATAGATTTTTCAGTTACAAAAATATCTTCATTGTTACAATTGTCTTCAATTTTCGATTTAAGTTTATTCCACGCCTTATCAACATCTACATCATTCATCCTGTTTTGTTTATTAATTATTTCCCAATAAGTTTTTATTTCGTCGAAAGTCTTACGATTGCTATCTTCTTGCAACCATAATTCGAATACATCATTATCAGCGTCAGTAGTTTCATTAGCTAAATATTTAGCAATAAAACTATAGTTTATTTTATCTGTATTATTGTTTTTCATAATAATTTGAATTTATGCAAATTCAATATAATCTTTCAAACTATTTTTAAAATGTTTAAGAGCTTTACCCATATTTGCTTCAACTGTTTTTATTGATATGGATAATTTTTCGGCAATCTCATTATATTTTAACCCTTCGTATCTGCTAAGTTTAAATATCGTTTGACATTTCTCAGGTAATTTATTAAGGGTTTCTTCAATAATTTTGTTTAACTCACTACAATCAATTTCTTCTTCAATATTGTTTGATGAAATAGAAATATGTTCTTTTGTGTAAACAGAATATTTTTTGTTAAGATGACTAATTCTTATTTCTTGCAAGCAATTATTCTTAACTGCTTGGAATAAATATGACTTTATAGATTTTATCTTTAGTTTTTGTCGGTTTTTCCATAATACATAGAAAATATCTTGAACGATTTCTTCGGCAATCTGACTGTTATTAACAAATTTATATGCAAAACTACAAAGTTGTGGGTAATACTTTTTAAAAAGCAATTCGTATTCATGCAAATCGTTTTTTTTAATTTTAAGAATTAATTGTTTGTCAGACAAATTCATATATAAGTTATAAGAATATAAAAATAATAAATTTTTGTTGTTTATTTAATGGTACTTGACAGTATTCTTTTTCTAAAAATGTTAGTTTATTATTATTTGCCAAGCACCTTTATTATAGTAATCTATTTATTTAATTTTCTATTTAATTTTTTAATGGCCGATTCAATTGAGTCTTCAGGTTTAATATAATTATAATTTCCCCAAAAACCATTTTCGGAAAAATAACTTACCTTTTCAACAAACACATCACGCGGTGATAGTACTTCTTTTCTGTTAAATTTTTTTACATCAGTATCTTTTCTATCGGTAATAGCAATTTCTGACATTATAGTGTATTTCGAACTAAATAGTTTCTTTTTCCATTTACTTTTAAATACTACTTCGCTTCTGGCATAATTCAAATACCATTTACCATCTGTATTATGATAATTTACATAATAATTTGCACTTAAGGGCGTTACCTTCATAAATAGAGGCTTTTTTCTAACTAACATATTAGTTGCATTATGAGCAAGGTCGGTATTCAAATTAAATTCTAAAGCAGTTATTGCAAGTGTTTCCATATCGATATAAAATTTACCATTATATACAGGTTGAGAACCAAAAGGAGTCTGTTCGAATTCAATAACATAATTAATTTTATTGTCGATTTTTGTAATGTTCGATAAATTAAACGAAAAATACTCAAACGAATTGTTAACAAGTATATATGGATTTTTAACAATATCAAGCAACATTGTAGTGTTTGGGCCACCCTGAAGTTTAAAGTTTATTGTATCCATACGTTTTACATCCGAGCTTTTTCGTCCTTTGTATAATTTTATTAAGTCGTTTGCATTGCTATTATATGGAGTTTTATAAATTTCTAAAATTCCTTCAGATATCGCTATATAATTCCAGTTCTTTTTTACTGTCTCGCGGTAAAATCCGGTTAACATATTTGCATCTGTACTATAATTATTGGGGATTCTCTTAAAAGCTTCTTCAACTAATTCTCTTGGGTTTTGTGGTCTGACTTTTATTTCGGCTAAAGGTATCGATGTCTTTTTTAAACGAATTGTATTTTTTGCTTTATTGAGTTTCTTAATAGCGATTGATATATTTTGATATCCAATATATGAGAATTCTATTTTAGAATTTTCTTTACTTCTTGGAACTTTAATAACAAATTCGCCATCGCTGTTCGAAACAGTAGCAATATTGGTATTCAGTAAATAAATATTAGCAAAGATTAGAGTCTCATAACTTTCTGCATCAATAATCTTTCCTGTAATTTTTATATATGAGCTGTCTTTAGATTCTTTTTCCTTTTTATGATTAAAAAGGTTGTTTGTTTCGGCAGTTGATGATAAACTGCATGAAATAAGTATGCTTATCAAGCATAATTTTATTCCAATACTTTTAATTTTAGTTTTCATTGTTTTAAGATTTGTGATCATATTAATATATTTAAAATTAAAATTCAAATACATATAATAAATATGGTCTGTTTCAATTCTTTATGACAAAAATATAAACTACATTATTAAGGCCTTTTAATAATTGTAAATATTTGCTTCTATTAATATGATTATCGTAAAGTGTTTTACCCTATCGAAAAACGAATTTATTTTGTATGAATTTTATGTATGTATTAAGAATCAACACTTTATATTAAGGTGAAGTAATTGAAAACGATTAGAAATATTGAATAATGTAAAAAATAAAAGGAAGAGTAAATAAACTAAATATAGTTGTAAGAAACAGGTTTTCGGTAGCAAGCAGATCGTCGCTGCCATATTTTTTAGCTAAAACCACAATTAAGGCCATGCATGGCATTCCGGTTTGCATAATAACAACAGTTTTTGCAATATCGCCTATATTAAAATTGAAGATAGCAATAACTGCATTTATTATCATTAATAAAACCATAGGAATAAATATCAGCTTATTAAATCCTAATAAGTAAATTGATTTATTTTTAAATGCATGAATCATTGTGTTTTGTGCTAACATTGCTCCTATGTATAACATTGCCAAATATATAGTAGTATGACCTAGGCCATGTAATGGATTATATAGTAATTCGGGTATTTTTATACCAAATAAGAGCATTATTGAGCCAAGTATGAATGATATAGTGTTTGGATTGATTAAGTGCATCAGGTTGCTCTTAAAACTTAGTCCTTTCGAGCTGTTAAAAATAAATATACCGTACGACCACATGATAATATCTTGAGAGAAGTGGAAAATAATAGCATAAAGAAGTCCTTCTCCGGCAGGAAATAATGCTGTAAAAAGAGGATATCCCAAAAAGGCAACATTGCCAAAGCTTGTATGAAGTATATGGATATTTTTTTTGCTCGATTCTAATTTTAATAATCTAGCCGACAATTTCCCGGTAAGAAGCAATAATACTATTCCTAATATTGAAAATACAAAAACAAAAGCTCCGTTTGTAAGAATCTGTTTTGTAATATTTATACTCGAAACAGAAGTTATAATTAGTAATGGTAATGTGATATTAAACACAATTTTAGCTATGCTATTTTTAACCTCTTCGTTTATTACTTTTAATTTAGTTGCAATAAAACCAATAATTGCCAGAAATGCTAATATAATAATTTGATTTACAATTACTTCAAAGTGCATAGTATGTATATTAATTTATTGTTTATATAATAATAGTTTCGACAATATAAACCGAATAATTACTTAGCAAAAATATATAAATTGAAGATTTTAATGAAAGAATTAGATGTTTTTTGGAATTAATACTATACAATGTTTCGGATAATCTTGCCAAGCTTGTAGTTTTTAATTATTTAAGAAAATATGCTAAACTATTTATTTTATAAAAAATAATATGTGTTATAATCAGGAAATTTCTAAATATGTAAATTTAGCTATGAATATAAGAGTTGTGTAAATAATTATTTCTCAATATTTTTTGGTTTAAATAAAGGAATAGTAAAAGAAAAGGTACTTCCTTTATTTACTTCACTTTCTGCCCATATTTTACCTCCATTCTTTTCTACAAATTCTTTACAAAGAATTAGGCCAAGTCCTGTTCCTGTTTCACCATTAGTTCCTTTCGTACTATTATTACTGTTATCTATTCTGAAAAGTTTTTTAATAGCTTCTGGTTTTATACCAATTCCATTATCAGAGATTGAAATTTTTACAAATTTGTCTAATTTAATTGCTGTAATAGTAATTTCTCCACTTATGTTTGAAAATTTTATTGCATTCGAAATTAAATTTCGTATTACAGTGTTTAGCATATCAATATCGGTGTATACTTGAATAGAATCTTTTACTTTAGATAGTATTAGTATTTTTTTCTCTTCGGCTCTATTTGCTTCATAATCTATTACGTTATTAATTACAATTGATAAATTTAATATGGTTGGATTAATTTGTATTTTATTTGTTTGCGAGCGAGACCAAACTAATAAGTTTTCTAAGAGATTAAAAGCATGCTTTGCTCCTTTATAAATATTGTTTATTATTCGAATATTCTTTTCATCGGTATTTTTATGATAAGCTAGCATTAGCAATTCGGCAAAATTCATAGTTGTTCCGAACGGATTTTTTAGATCGTGTGCAATAATAGAAAAGAATTTATCTTTTGTAGTATTTGATTCTTGTAATTCTTTTTGTTTTTTTTCTAACAATTCAATATTTTTTTTCTTTTCGGTAATATCTATAGAATATCCGATAATAATTTTTGTGTTATTATTTAAAACTATTGCTTTTTTTATTGTTTGAAAATGTTTATAGCTTCCATCGGGTAATTTTAATTTTGTTTCGGGTAAAATAATTAAAGAATCAGCTTCTAATACTTTTTTATCGTCGTTTAAAAAAGTTTTTGCTTGTTCTATTGTTATATTTGTTTTTTCTATTAAATCAAAATCAGTTTTTCCAAGCATTTCGTCAATAGATAATCCATACATATCTGCAATTGTTTTATTAACGAAGATATATTTTCCATTTGTATCTCTTACAAAGATATTACTTGGACTAACATCGGTAATTTTGCGTAGGAAGATTTGATTTTCGCGCAATTTTTGTTCGGCAATTTTTTGTTGCGTTACATCACGTACAATGGCTTGTATATAAATTTTGTTATTAATTTTGGTTTTATTTAGGCTTACATTGGTATAAAAAAGTGTGCCGTCGAGTTTTTTATGAAGCCATTCAAAATTTTGGTTTTTATTGTTTAATGTATTATCCATTTTTTGTGTCGATTCTTTTAACGATAATTTTCCGTTGGGTTGTTTTTCCGGAGAAAAAACATCAGGCGAAGCCCCTATAATATCGTCTTTAGAACAGGCAAATAGTTTAAGGGTTTTTTTATTACAATCGACAAATTTATTTTCTTGAATTAGAAATATTGCATCGTTAGCAGTATTAAATAAATTATAATATTTCCTTTCACTTTGTTTACTATTTGATTCTGCTTGTTTACATTTTTCGGTATTATTAATAATTATTAATATTCGATCTAGTCCATTTATTTTTTTTATATTTATCTCGCACCAAAATAAAGAGCCGTCTTTTCGTTTAGCTCGCCATTCAAAAGTATGGTATTTTTCTGCTAAACATTTCTGAAAATGTTTTTTTAATTCTTCCTCTGTATATGGATGTTTTCCTAAACTAAGTTCCTGAATAGTTCTTTTAGTAATTTCATTATACGAATATCCATATTCTTCGCATGCTTTACTGTTAACATCAACAATTTTATGGTTTTCAATATCGAAAATAACAATAGAATCGAATATGTTATTGCAAATAGTTCGATAATTTTGTTCGTTAATTTGTATATTTAGTTGTTGTTGTGTTACTTGTTTCTCGAGATTGATTAATTTAGCAAGATTATTAATAGATAAAAACAGAGCTTCGTTTTTTACCGGTTTAATAATAAAATCGCTAACACCTAATTTTATTGCTTTTGTAAAATATTCTGTTTTAGGATATGCATATATTAGTATCGATTTATAATTCTTATTAATTGTATTAAGTTCTTCTAACATTTCAATACCATTCATTTTTGGCATAGATATATCGGTAATAACAATATCGGGTAAGTGTTTTTTAAATAGTTTTATTCCTTCAAAAGCATCAGATGTAGAATATACTACTTCTACCATTCGACTAATCGTTTTTGTAATTGCAGATAGAATTTTTTTTTCGTCTTCTACGTATAGAACAGATATTTTATGCTTTTCGCTCATCTTGTCTGTTTTGCGTAATTAGTTAATTTTCTTAAAGCTTCTGTTTCTATTTACTTATTTATCTCTACGAATATAATTAATTATTCTACATTTTTAATATAGATTACAAATTTAACACCATTTTAAATATTTATGACATTAATATTTCCATTCAAAATTTTTTCGATAATGTTTTCTTTCGAAGACCCACATAGTGTTGTTAAAGAAGAATTAATAATTACTATAACAATATTGGTATTTATAAAAGCTGGTTATAGAATAGAAATTATATATAAATGTTTATCATATCCATAAGGTCGTCTTTATTTATTGGTTTTGCTATGTAATTATCGCATCCGGCTTCCATTATTTTTTCTTTGTCGCCGGAAAGAGCATAAGCTGTTTGAGCAATAATTGGAATTTTACTATTTATTTCTTTTATTCTTTTTGTTGCATCTAAACCATTTAATTCCGGCATCTTTATATCCATTAGAATTAAATCAATATCAGAATTTGATTTAACTAATTCTATTGCATCTAAACCGTTTTGTGCATGTAACACTTTTATATCGTACATTAAAAGTATTTCATTAATAAATTCGTAATTAAAGAATTCGTCTTCGGCAACTAAAATTGTTAATTTTGAATAGTCGAATTTAGTATCATCTTTTTTTATCATATTACTGTTTTTAATAGTATTTACATTCCCATTATAAGGTAATGTAAAATAAAATATAGAACCTTTATTTATCTCGGAATCGAAAGAAATTTTTCCTCCTAATATTTCTGCAAATCCTTTAGATATTGATAAACCAATTCCTGCACCCCCATATTTACGAGTAAGTTCAAGTTCGGCTTGTCTGAAATGTTCGAAAATAATTTTTTGATTTTTTTCATCAATACCAATACCATTGTCTTTAACATAGAATTGAATTTTAGCTTTTTTTTCAGGTAATATTCTATATCCGATTTCTATAGTTCCGTTAGCAGTAAATTTCATTGCATTACTAATTAGATTTGTGAGTATACGGCGAATTTTATCTTCATCTGATGAAAAAGAGTAATCTTTATTCGGAAATGTTTTAATAATGCATTTATTATTATTGATGTTTATTTGTTTGTTTTTAAAGCTTGTATACAAGTTATTTAATAAATAATTTGGGTCAATATCATTTTTATAAATATCAATTTGCTTTGCTTCAATTTTCGAGACATCAACAATATCGTTAATTATGTTTAATAATGATTCGGCATTTTGATTTATTATTGTTGTATAATATTCTTTCTTTTCTTTATTCTCGGTATTTTTCATCAATCCCAGAAAACCTATTATTGCATTCATTGGAGTTCGTATTTCGTGGCTCATATTAGCTAGGAAGGCTGATTTTAATTTGTCGCTTTCTTGGGCCTTTTCTTTTGCAAGAATAAGTTCTTTTTCTTTTTCTTTTTGTGACGAAATATCGATATGAAGACCTAAAGCTCTAAGAGCTTTCCCATTATAACTTTTTTCTATAACCTTTCCTATATCAAGTATCCATTTCCAGTCTCCCGATTTTGTTTTTAGTCTATACTCAATTTTATATGTAGATTTTTCTCCTTTGATATGAGAATTCAAAATACTCATAACCCTATCAAAATCTTTGGGATGAATTATTTTTTTTCTGTCTTTTAAAGATGGTAGAATTTCTTCTTTTGTATATCCAAGTATTTCAGCCCACCTATCGTTAATAACAATGTTTCCGGTTTTAATATCCCAATCCCAAAGACCTGCACCACTGGCTTCAATGGAGAGCTCCAATCGTTTTTTCTGAATATATAATTTTGCTTCATTTTCTTTACTTTCGGTAACATCATTAGCAATAATCTGAATAAGTTCTTTATCGTCGAATAAATAAAAGAAAGAAACATCTACAAATTTTTCTTTCTTGTTTTTTGTAATAATTTTTTTTGTAGAAATCCTAAATATTCTATTCTTACTATCACGAACTATATTAAGTAATTTTTCTGTTTCTTGTTTATCTTCAGGTAGAATTGTGTGTAAAGGGCGATTAATAATTTCGTCTTTTGTATATCCTGTAATTTTTTCGGCAGCCGGATTAATATTTTCTATTACATCGGTTTCGTGATTAATTAATAATATTGGAATTGGTGCTTCTGTAAATAGTTTTTTGTGTTTTGATTTTGAATCATTTAATTGCTTTGTTCTTTCTACTCGTTCCGAAATATCTTCGAGAATACCTAATAAATATTGAGGTTTATTGTTTTCATCTTTTAATAAAGCGGCATGTATTATAACATCAATAGGAGTTCCGTCTTTTTTTCTGTATTTTTTTATTATTTTTGCTTTTTCAATTTTTTCTTCAATTAATTCATTTATTATATTTATATTCATTTCGTGATATTCGTCTAATGTAATATCGAGAAAACGCAATTTAAGAAGTTCGTCTTCGGAATAACCGGTAATATTACAAAATTCTTTATTTACACTTATAAAATATCCATCAAGAGAATTTGTTGATACACCTAGAGGGGCAGAATTTACTAACTTTAAAAATTTTTGATTATTTGCAATTATTTCAATTTTTTTTTCATGCTCTAGTTCTTTAATTCTAGCTTCTAATTCGTTATACGTGATTTTGTTTTTCATAAAAAAGCAATTTAATTAATACTTTAAAAGCTATCAGTATTATTTTATTAAAATTACTAAATAAAAAAACGAAATACAAAAATTAAAATTATATAACTATATCATTACCAATATTATTATATAATATAAAAATAATTGATAATTGATAATTTGTATTCAGAACGAACTAATTATTTATAGAAAAATCTTTAATATTTTGTTTATCAATCTTATCGGCTAATTTAATAATATCTTGAATACTCATATCTCCAACAAAATCTACAGCGATTATATCCTTATCATTAATTATCATTAATAGGATTTCTTTTATCTGAGTTTCTTTACTAATAGCATAAATCTCAATATTTTCTGTTTCTTGATTAATATTAGTAATTAGTTTAAAATCTGATAATTGAATTTTGTTGTTTATTTGCTTAAGTACATTGCTATATTTATCAGAATTCTCGTTTTCGTCGAATATTACTACTTGAATTATATCAAGTTTGTCGATTAATTTTTTATTATTAGGTATACTGTCAGATTTTATAAACATTTGAAGTAATGCCGGAGGAAGTCGGAAAATTAGAAAGCCGTTTTGTCCTTCGTATTCGGTAAAAATTTCTGTTGCTTGTTGTTTTGAGTCTGTAATACACGAATTTGAAATAATTATTATCGAAAGGATAAGAAAGATATACTTTTTCATAGTTTATTTTAGATTATTTAAAAGCTGTTGTATGTAATTTATTAGAGCAAATAGATCAATAAAAAATATTATTTTTTATTTTCAATATCTTCTAAATGTTCCAGTCCTTCGATTTTTACCGATTTCGACAATTTTGATATATTTTTAAGGTCGATATTTCCTTGTATGCATATTATTGCATTGTCGTTTTCTCCTTCAGTAATTATCAATAATTCACCAATACGACCATTTTTTTCGTTAATTAAGAAAGTTACATTATCTCCTTCTTCTTTTACTACCATAAGTTCTTTATAATCTGATAAAGGTAATTTTTTTACTATATCTTTTTTAAATTGGGCTGTTGAAATATCGTCGGCTGCGAGAATTTTAATACTTTTTAAGTTATTAACTAAATCATCCATTTCTTTATCGTCGTATTCTACTTCGGAGAACATGCTAAACATATAACTACTGATATATACAGATGTATATCCTTTTTGTCCGCTGTATTTATCGAATAATTTATCAACCGGAGAATTTTGTGCCGATACTCCCCCGACTATAAGAATAAATACATTTAATAATATTTTTTTCATGATATATATATTTATTATTTAAAATATTTTGAGCCTTTATTGTATTGATTTATAGGTTCTAATTCTTCTATTCCATCGTTAAATTTTGCAATAGGTTTTAATTGTTCGGTTCCCTTATTAAATTTTTCTGATATATATAATAAAGCCTGTTTTGTTTCTAGATAAGCAAGTTCAGGATTGGTATATGTGTCTTCAAATTTATACTCATTATTAAATATATTGGGATTATTATGTAGCATATGAAATGAAATTATAAATATAAGAATGCTAGCAGCTATGCCTGACAAAACCGATAAATCCCGCCTTATTCTATGTTTTTTCTTCTTTTCGGTATTTTGAATATTTTGCCATATCTTTTCCGATAAGTCATTGTTTTGTAAAGACCTGTATTTTTGATCTTTCAAATACAAGAACAATTCTTTATCAGCGTTGAGTTCATCAGGAATATTTTCCTTGCGAAAAAATTTTATTAAGTATAATTCATCATCTTTCGATGACTCGCCATTATAGAACTTTGCTAATAATTTATTTATTTCTTGCAGATTCTTCATAATTTGATTTTATTATTATTTCTCGAAGTTTTCTTCTTGCTCGAGATATACAAACTCGAATAGAATTGATATTCATTTGCATTATTTGAGAAATTTCCTCATAATCGTATCCTTCAATATCTTTAAGTTGTATTATAATATGCTGTTGTTCGGGCAATTCTTTAATTGCTATATGGATTTTACTTATTAATTTATTTTGTTCAATTATATTATCAGAATTATTCTGTTCGTTTATATTATTATTGTTATTATAATGTTTTTCTTCAAGTTTAATTGTTTTGCGTCGTCTGATTTTATCTATACATAAGTTTTTTGTCATACTCATTGCCAAGGCTTCAATATTTTTATATGAATCGAGTTTTTTTCTCATATTCCATAATTTAATAAAAACTTCTTGCACAATATCTTCTGCTTCGGGAGTATCGTTTAATATACGTAAAGCAAATCCATACAATTTCGTATTTAAAGGTAAAACTTTTATTTTGAATGTGTTAGCATTCATTAGCTATAAAAATGTTTAATGTTTTTGTTAATAAAAGTTTATTTTATGCAAATTACGATGTACTTACTTGTAAGTTACACTATACAAGTAGTACATCTATTGTTAGATTATTAATCTTCGTCTATTTCATTAAGATATTCTATTCCATCAATATTAATAGAATTTCCTAAGCCTTTTATCTTTTTTAGATTAATATCGCCTAAAATACTAATTACAGCACTTTCGTCGGCATCGTTTGTAACAATTAACAATTCCGATATTTTGCCACCTTTATCTTTTGCAAGTATTTTTACATCTTCGTCTCCGTCTTTTACAAGCATTAGTTCTTTGTAAATACTATGGTCAACCGATTTCATTATGTAATCGTAAAAATTAATATCTTTATTTTCTTCACTTGTTATAATCCGTATTTTATTTATGTTATTAGCTAAAAAGTCATCTTCATCATCTTTAGACTTGTTAATAGAAATTAAATTAAAAAGATTCTTATTAATTTCTATTGTAGTAATACCATCATTCCCTTTGTATTTGTTAATTAATTCAGAAACAACATCTTGGGCATTTAAAAATGCAGGGAATAGTGCAATTAAACAAATAAATAGTAATTTTTTCATAGTTGTATTTTTTAGTTATTAATTATCTTAATCATGATTATTTTTCTTTGTAAGCTCATAAGTAAGACGAATAAAAACTAAAACATTACATATTTTTACATAATTACTATATATCAAAGAAAGGTTTTAGCTTATTTAATAGTATCTCAGGAGGTTTACAAGGTCTTCTGCTTTTTGAATCGATAAAAGCAAGATTTGTTTCACCTGTATTTAATAAGTCGTTATTTTCGTTATATAATTCGCAAAAAAAACTAATTTTTGAACTGGGAAATTGTTTTATTGTAGTAACAATTCGAATTTCGTTATCGTATTCTGCCGGTTTATAGTACTTAATGTTTAACGATCTAACAGGTAACATCACACCTAGCTCTTCTAATTCTTTATATGTTAAATTAAGTTTGCGAATTAGTTCTGTTCTACCTACTTCGTAATACAATGGATAATTACCATAATAAACATAGCCCATTTTATCGGTTTCTCCGTATCTAACTCGTACTATTACTTCGCTTGAATACATTTTATTTTAATTTATTAATTATTAAAAGTATCTGATTTTTTGAATATACTAAATTAGCAAATAAAGGTAATACTAATACTATTTACTCAAATATTTAATAGAATAATATTCTTACATTATAATATCAATAGCTATTTTAGTATCATTCGTAT